>Escalade_p2__coassemble_484_pt1 | contig 112229 bp, 77 predicted proteins | sample Escalade_p2__metabat2_low_PE_019 | metagenome-assembled genome bin Escalade_p2 | reverse complement strand
CCGGTTCTATTGTTTAACTTTTAATTTTTCGGTAAAAATTTACCGAAGTATTGTCCAATTCTATAAATCTGTTATATGATACCGCATTAGGGAAATCACGTTTCATGTGTTCACGAATATAATAGATGTAATAGTGCTTGAAATTACGATAAGTCCCGAAATGGAAAAGGAGAAGAATAGTCATTATTTCACTATCCGATAGCGAAGCTTTTCGATTACGATGTTGCTTTCCATCAGTGACCGGAAGAAGATTTTTCTTCAATTCAGACTCAAAATTCTTATCAAACTCATCAATAATACAGAAAATTTCCGTAACTTTATCCTTGGTAATCATTGTTGTTAATTTGTAATTAATTGTTTGTCAGACTTAAATATACAAAATAATTCGGTGATTACCAACTTTTAAAGATACTTTCTTATCCCGAACTCACGTAATCATTATGTTGTCACCGGCATATTCGCCTAATCGGTGCATCGGGTCCGACCAGGTTTTCAGCTGCGCGTATGCTCCGCGCATCAATCCGTCAAGCGAAGTCATCGGGTCACCGGTAATCTGTTCTGCCGACATACTTCCATTGGGCAACCGTTCGATATCGCAGGAAGTCAGTGTTCCGCACAAAGCGGCTGCCGATAACAAAGAAAGAGTAATTATCTTTTTCATACTATATACTGATTAAAAGGTTAGGTTTATACCAAACATAAACTTACGGACAGAGGGATATACACTCGGTCCTGTAGATCCAAGCACACTTCCATTGCTGGCGGGAATTTCCGGATCAACACCCGAATAACCGGTCAGGGTAAACAGGTTTTCTCCTGTAAAGAAGATGCGCATATTCTGGATGTAATACTTAGGTAGTGATAAATTATATCCCAGAGTCAAGGTACGGAGCTTCAAGAAATCACTGTCTTCCAGATAGCGGGTGGAAGCTGAGTTCGAGTTATTCTTATTGCCGTAATAAGCAGCCGGATGGGTAGCGATGTCACCAGGTTTCTGCCAACGGCTCCAGCCGTCCTGCAACTTCATCTGGTTACGGTCGGTATAGGCTCCGTCTGAATCGTATTCCAAACGTGAATAGTTGTAAATCTTACCGCCGACGGAATAGCCGAACACGGCACTTAAGTCAATATTCTTCCAGCGTACGGATGTATTGAACCCACCGAATATTTTCGGAGAAGAAGACGGACAGATTACACGGTCTGCCTTGGCATAGTCTTCTGTCACCTCACGGCCTATCACATTTCCGCTTTCGTCTTTAACCGACTTGTACCATTGCGGCGCACCGTTTTCAGGATTTACCCCAGCCCATTCTCTCAGATAAAAACTGTTACTGTCATAACCTTCTTTCAATATAATTTCCGCCTCACCGGCAATACCAAGGCCTGCACCCTTGACGATTTCCGTATTATTGCCATACAGTTTCTTGATTTTATTCTTGTTATGTCCCAAATTGGCTTCTAGGCTCCAAGTCCAGTCTTTGGTACGGATAATATCACCGCCAATGGTCAGTTCGATACCCTGATTTGCCATTTCTCCGATATTCAGCCAACGCGAAGTAACTCCTGTCAAGCCTGATACAGGTACCTGGAACAAAATGTTCGAGGTATATTTATAATAATAATCGAACACGAAGCGCAGGCGGTCGCCGAAGAACGAACCGTCCAGACCGACACCGGTGGTATAGGTCTTTTCCCAAGTCAGCCCATCATTACCAATCTGGTTGATCAGCGCACCCGGAATTCCGTCATAATTGCTCGAAACGGAATACAAGTCATATTGCGGATAGAGGTCTGTGGGACGGTTACCTACCGTACCATAGGAAGCTCTCAGTTTCAGGTTGTCCACCCAATCTGCCTTAAACCATTTCTCGCGATTGATGTTCCATCCGGCACTGACAGAGAAGAAGTTACCATACTTATGGTCGTCACCGAAATTGGAAGCCCCATCACGACGGAATGATACTTGTGCCAGATAGCGGTTATCGTATGCGTAGTTAGCATTGAATAGGTATGACTGTACAGCCCATTCGTTCAAACTTCCGCCCACTTTCTCGGGAAGTGCCGTTACATCCAGTACCTCGAATCCGGGAACAAATCCGGTACCGATGGCCTTGACGGCCTTGGCCTGATAGTCGTTGAACTCGTATGCCAATACTCCATTCAGAGAATGATCTCCCCAAGTTTTATTGAAACGGAGTAATTGGTTTGTATAGCGATAAACTGTATTGCTCTGATATTCTTCCAAACGTCCTTTTACTCCTGAAGCTCCATCTGTACGTGGATCGGAGTAAGCATGGTAATAATAGCTGGTATAACGGAAGTTATTTACAGAAGAAAAAGTCAGCCAGTCGGTAATCCGGATGTCGAAGTCGAAGTTCCCGGAAAACTCGTAGGTTTTATAATCTGTATGATTTCCGTATGCCAAATCATTCAGATAGTTGGTCGGGGTATTGTTCACCCATCCCTGATAGCGGTCGGGCACCAGGTTGCCTTCCTCATCGTAAGGGCTGTCCCACGGAAGCATGGAGTACATAGCTCCCACCGAATACTGGGCATCAGTCACCGTACGCATGGCACCCGATACCGAAGGCTTGATGGTCAGCCAGCTGAAAGGTTTGTAGTTGGAACGGTAACGGAAGTTATAGCGTTGCAGGTCGTACCCCTTCACGGCACCTTCTTCATCGTAATAGCCCAAAGAGAAATAAGAATTGATTTTTTCGCTTCCTCCCGAAAGCGATACATTATACTCCTGATTTAATCCGGTCTGTGTGGCAAGCTTCCACCAGTCGAAGTTCGCATTGCGCAGGTCTTCGTTCCAGCGTGGGAAAGAAATGACATCGGCATTCTGGAACGACTTATAGTAATCATACAGTTCGGCACCGTCCATCATTTCCAGGTTTCCGTTGTTCAGGCGGCTGAATCCCACCTTGGCAGAAGCATTGACGGTCATCTTTCCGGTCTTTCCGTTCTTGGTAGTCACCACGATTACACCGTTCGCACCCTGCGAACCATAGATAGCAGTAGAAGCCGCATCCTTCAAGATGGTCATGGTTTCGATGTCGGCAGGGTTCAGCTGACCTACGCCGTCGCCCACAATCACACCGTCCACTACCCAAAGCGGCTTGTTGCTTCCGTTGATGGAGGTCTTTCCGCGGACTACCACCGCACCGCCGGAGCCGGGCTGCCCTGAACCCGGAGCCACGAACACACCCGAAACCTTACCGTTCAGCATGTTTTCCACATTGGCTGTAGTCACGTCTTTCAGCTTGCTTTCCTTCACCGTCTGGAGCGAACCGGTCAGGCTCTCCTTGCGCTGTGCGGTATAACCCACCACAATCACTTCGTCCAACGTTTCGGTATCTTCCTGCAACTTGACAGAAAGGTTGGCCTTTGCCGGTATTTCCATGTTTTTGAATCCTATGTATGAAATCTGGAGAATCGCCCCTTCGGGTACGTCTTCCAGTTTGAAATTTCCATCAATGTCGGTAATGGTTCCGTTGGTAGTTCCCTTGACCAATACATTGGCACCGATAATCGGTTCGCCCATTTTGTCAAAAACCTTTCCGGTAATCGTCCGGTTTTGCTGTGTGGTAGCCGGAATGACGGCTGAAGAAGTCAGGCTCTCTTCGCCTGAAGCTGTTGCAGAAAGAGGAAGACTTATACCGATAAGCCCAGTCATCAGCAGCAGTTTTCCTTGCCCAGTTCTTGCTTTCATAGATATTAAGTGTATAGATTAAAGATTCAACTTCCTTTCCTTGTTTTATCAAGAAAAGGATGTCTGTTAATTAAAACGGGCGAAAGGTAATATAAATATAATTAAAGGCAAACGAAATTATCAAAAAGTTGATAAAACAATTTGAAATAAGTACTTGGTCTAATGTATGATTTCTGTGATGAAGATGGGCATGGCTCTTTCTTCGTTTTTATAGGGTAATATGTAGAAACCAATAAACTTTTTGCGAGGTATTCAAAAAAACTCTTTATCTTTGCCACATTAAGTGCAAAAACGTGAAACAAAGTATCGTAAAAATAGTATTGTTTGTGGCAGTTATCTTCATCGGACTTCAGAAGGCGGCTGCTTCTACTTCGTGCTATGATACGTTATCTTCTGCTATGAGCCTGGTAGAACAGAAACAAGCAGAAGAAGCTAGTCAATCACGTGCTTGTGACAGCGTGAAGAAAACAGATACGCCTTCAAAAATTAACGGGATTAAGGAATGCCTGGATAAACTGGGCGGATTGTTCTGTGACTCCAGAGGGCAAGGTCTTTCCGGAAGCAGGGACTTATCCAGTAGGCTCCAAAGGCATATTGAGCGCATTCAGAATACTTATTTACGCTTACTCTTATTCTATTGCTCTCTGCGGGAAGTAGGCCTGCTGAGAGATAAAGAACATCGGTTTCCTGCTACTCTTTGTTTTAATTATTCTCCCTCATGCAACTATTTTGTATTTGCCTTGAGAGAGATTCTTATTTAACCGTTTTATTTTATTTCAGTTTAATTGCTCCGGCGAATGCAGGGAGTAAGGGTTTGTTATGATGATTGCTTGAATCGGTCATACCGCATTGTTTTATTAGATACCGGAAGCAAAGATCAGTAGCAAGGCTTTATTATGGAGTTGTTCCATAGTTTAGACAACGATTTGGGCAGATAATAATGAAGCGTTATCATGCTATATCTGCTCTCATTTTTAATTTTATAAAACGATTATCTCATGGAAACATTAAATTTATCAGAATCTTATCCGAAAAAAGATATACAAAAACGGAATCATACTTCTATTCTTTTGCTTGCAATGATGTTATTGGTAGCAGGTGTTCTTTTATTTCTGCTTCCTGCCGGCGATTCAGAGTCTAATTGGGATGCGCTTCGGGTCTGTGTGGGCTGTTTTTCCATTGTATGTGCTTTGTATCTTTTCTTCTTTAAGCGCCAATATCAGGCATACGCGCCTACCGGAAGTGCTGTATCAAAGAAACGTGTCATGTGTTCACCCAAACGGCTGGCATCTCTTCAGGCATTTTTATCACAATATAGTCCGCTAAAAGGTACAAGTATCATGGGAGAGAAAGACCCGATTTCATTGGTATGGGTTTATTCAAAAGACCAGAAGTATGTTGCTTTTCAGCTCCTGCGTTATGCCTCGTTTCTTTATGAACCTATTTCGGATGTATATCAGTTGAATGATGATGAGGCTTCTGCTTTTTTGTGTGAGCTGAAAAAAGAAAACTATGAATTTTAATCAGGTTGGATTGTTGCCTTTCTGCTTATAGTACGTGCGTACTCTTTTAGTTCTATTCATAATGAAAAAGAGCCATATCCAGATTCATTTGTATGAATCAAAATATGGCTCTTTATATTTATAATTCTTATTGCTTGTTTTTCAGCTCTTCAGCAGAAACGATTCGGTACAGTTTGTCGTTCGGACGGATTTTTTCGGGAACCTTAAAGGAAACGTGTACCCCTTTTTTCACCACATCAACCGGTTTAAGGTCGACGCGTGCTTCTTCTAAGTTTACATATACCGCTCCAGTGGTAGGTCCGGTAATCAGCAGTTTGTCGCCTACCTTAATCTCAGTCGCTTCAATCAAGAACTCAGCCACTCCGATGTTTGAGAAGTATTTGATACCTTTTCCTGCATAAACCTTACGCTCTGTAGCCTCTGAACCATAGTTCCGGCTCCATTCACCTAAGCGCTGTCCTAAGTAATAACCGTTCCAGAATCCGCGGTTGAAGACGGTTTTCAAGCGTGTTTCCCAGTCAGCTTTCTTGTCATCGGTAAAACTTCCGTCAATATACGACTGAATAGCTTCTTTGTAACATTCTACTACGGTTTTTACGTACTCTGGTCCACGGGCACGTCCTTCTATTTTAAATACACGTACTCCGGCCTCAATCATCTCATCCATGAACTGAATGGTCTTCAAGTCTTTGGGTGACATGATGTATTTGTTATCTACTTCCAGTTCGATGTCGCTTTCTTTATCCTTGACGATATATGCACGGCGGCATACCTGCATACATGCTCCCCGGTTAGCAGAAGCGTTCATTTCATTAAGGCTGAGGTAACATTTGCCGGAAACAGCCATACATAATGCACCGTGACAGAACATCTCAATACGTACCAGTTCGCCCATCGGACCCTTAATCTGCTGGGTTTGGATGGCGTCATAAATTTCGCGTACCTGCTTCAAGTTTAATTCACGTGCCAGCACGACGACATCGGCAAATTGCGAGTAAAATTTCAGGGCTTCTGCATTGCTGATGTTCAGCTGAGTAGACAAGTGAACTTCTTGACCTACCTGATTACAGTATGCCATTACAGATACGTCGGCTGCAATGACAGCACTGATTCCGGCTTCTTTGGCTGCATCTACAATTTTGCGCATCAGTGCAATATCTTCATCATAAATGATGGTGTTGATGGTAAGATAGCTCTTTACGCCATGCTCGTCGCATGTTTTGGCTATTTCACGTAAGTCATCGATGGTGAATGTGCTTGCTGAGCGTGCGCGCATATTAAGGCTTTCAATACCGAAGTAAATGGAATCGGCTCCGGCATGGAGAGCAGCAGCCAATGACTCGCGTGAGCCTACGGGAGCCATGATTTCGAAGTCTTTTATAGAGTAATTCATTTCTTTTTTGGAATTAATTCAGATTGCAAAGTTACTGATTTTTTTTGTTTTTTGAGGCTTTACAGGTTAAAGGATGAAAAGGAGGCGAGTCACTTTATCGGCTCGCCTCCTTTTCATCAGATTATAATAGTTTCCGTTTGAAGACAGGGGAAATAAACCATCGTTTATACATCAGCGTAGCAAGCTGGTAAACAAAGAAGGCAGTCACAAAACCTACAATCGAGTCGATCAGGTAATGCGCCTGTATATATACGGTGGCGCAGCACAGCAGGATATAAAAAGGAGCTAGCAGATAAGCCAACCTCCGGTTGATGCGCCATGCCATAATCATGACAATCGTAGAGATTCCCACATGAGAGCTTGGAAAGGCAGCAGTAGGGCGTTCACCCACTTCCTGCGAAGTTTCCACCAAGCTGTAGAAAAAACCGTGTTCATAACCTGGACCGGGAACGAGGTAGGTATTATGGTTGAAGTAGTCGCCGATGGCGGGGAAGATGCACTCATTCACCTTGTCCATTCCGATGGCAGGGAAATAAAATTGAGGTCCTGCTACCGGTACAAGTATGTAAAACAGGTAGTAGATGAAAAAAGAAGTCGTCAAAACGAAGCAGATTTTCTCGAACCATTCAAACCGGACCAGGAAATAATACACCACCACAATCAGCATCATGGGATAATAAAAGAAATACCCCATGTTAAACGGTTCACTGAACCACATTGACGGACATAGCTGACTAAACTCTACCGCTGGCTGGCAGTGGAAGATAGCCTGTTCGGCAGTGGCAAACCAGTGATCGAGGTTAGGAAAGAGTCGGTTAAACTCATACGTATCAGGATACCAGTATGCCAATAGCGACATTTGTACTACCATACGGATGAAGGCAGTCAGCCGGCAGGGAAAGGCCTGATAGATGAAGATCAGGGTAAAAGTCAACACGGCAATACTCAGACGCTCCAACAGCATTGTTCCCGGATGCTCCATGCGGGAATAGAGCAGAAATATCAAGCAAGTGGTCAGTGCATTATAAATTAAGCTGATGCTTTCTACGGCAAACAGCCCTTTCCCACTTTCCACACGTTCAAATAATCGTAAATTCAGATTTATAGCCATCCTTCTTTCTTATACCAGGCAATGATTTCTTTGACTCCTTTAGCTAACGGATATTGTGGGCGGTAGCCTAATTCGTTTATGGCAGGAGTAATATCACATCGCCAGTTTCGTTGTTTCATAATGTTATATTTGTCACAGTTTAACGTGCTGGTTTTCTTGCGTAAGCGAGCTATGTTTTCCGCAACGAAAGAGATTAGTTTTAGCACTAGAAGCGGACAAGTAAAACGCACCATCCAGGGGTTTCCCAGTTCTTTCCGGATTAAGTCAGAAAAGGTACGGCTGCTATATACCTCCCCGTCGCTTATAAAATAAGCACGTTGTTTTACTCCTTTTTGCAGCGAAAGATAAACCGCCTGCACAAGGTCGGTTACATATACAAATGTAATGTCTTGCCGTCGGAATCCCGCAGCAAAGTCTACATGATGCTTAATAGACTGTGCCATTAAAAAGTAATCATGTTCTCGCGGGCCATAAACTCCGGTCGGCCGGAAGATAATATACGGAAAATCCTTCAGCGAACGTAGGTACTCTTCGGAATGCAATTTACTGATTCCGTATGCCGTATTCGGACAGGGAGTATCAGACTCCAGAATATCCGAATAGTCATGCTCCCGAATAGCACCAAATATACTTAGCGAGCTGATAAACACAAAACGTTCGGGAGTCATGTTCAGCCGTTGTAAGGTTTCGATAAAATTACGTGTAGCCCAGTAATTCCCTATTTCAAAGTCTGCCCGGTGAAGACATTTGGTAACTCCGGCACAGTGAATGATGTAATCCCATCCTCCATGTTCTTTTTGATGGGCTTTGAGCTGACTCTCCAGCAAGTCGGAATCAGTAAAATCGAGTTCGGCAAATGAGATACGTGGGTCGCTCAGGTATTTACGGCTACTTGTCCTCCTGACTCCAGCCCATACCTGCATGCCTTGTTCCAGTCCTCCCTCTACCAGAAAGCTCCCGATAAAGCCGCTTGCTCCGGTGATTAATATTTTTTTCCCCATTTATTTCATTTTTCAGGTTCTACATGGATGCCGATATAAGTCTGGGCTCCATACCTTTCTTTCAGTTTGTTTTCAATCAGTGTTGCTTTATCATGAGCTTCACGTAAAGTCAATCCTCCATTCATCCGAACATGCAGGTCAATGGCATAGCGGTTGCCGATACGCCGGGTGCGCAAGTGGTGCGGTTGAGATACGCCTGAAACCGACAGGGCTGTTTTGATAATATCCTCCTCCACTTTATCGGGCAAGGAACTTTCAGTTAGCTCTCTAAAACAGTTGGTTAAAAGTTTTACAGCCACCCGTGCAATGAAAAAACTGACCACAACAGCTGCCAAGGGGTCGAGTACGCGTCCGGTTTCTCCCAGTAAGATTGCTCCTCCGATTCCGGCAGCTGTACCGATGGATGAAAAGGCATCACTCCGGTGGTGCCAGGCATTGGCAATAACCGCCGGGCTGTTTTGCCGTATTCCCACCTTACGGGTATATCGGAATAAGGTTTCCTTGGCAAAAATAGATAACAAGGCAGCACCTAATGCAATCCATCCGGGTGATTCCAATACTTTCCCCTGTATGTATGCTATGATTTGTTCGATTCCCTCTTTACAAATTCCGATGGCTACCGCCAGAAGCGCCATGCCAATGAGTAAAGTAGCTATTGTTTCATATTTTCCATGTCCGTAATCATGACCTTTGTCTTCCGGCTTTCCGGCAATCCGGACAAATACGATGACTACGATGTCTGTAATCAAGTCGGATAAAGAATGTACGGCATCGGCAATCATCGCTGCACTATGACCTAACATTCCGGCAATAAACTTGCAGACAACTAATAAAACGTTTATCAAGCTCCCCGCCAGTGTAACCCGATAGATGTCGCGCTCGCGAGAGGGTGTGCTTGTTGTGTCCATACTAATTTCCTGTTATTTAAAAAGAATGGGGCAAAGATAGTTATAAGATTTTTATCTGCCAAGTGAGATTTTGCTTCTTTCCGCGGGGAATCTGGTCATTCTTTCCGAATCCTCTGTGCCTCCTTGCGATGATGCTTATCAGGATGGGGTTACCGGGTGAAAAAAGCCTTGCTTTGTCAGCTTACATACGCTCTTTGGCACCCATCGCTTGTTTTCCTCTTTGTATGAACCCTTGTATGTTAATCAGTTAATTCCTTGCTAAACTTAAGAAAAATATAACATGGTTTTAATCCTTTATTCCATTTAATTTGTTTACTTTGTAGAAACTAACCAATTAAACGAAGGAAACGACATGGCTAAGAAGAAGAAAGAAAAGAAAGGCGGAAAACGCATGAAGAAAAAAGAACTGGTAGAACTTATTATCAGTTATTTCCGCAATAAGCCGGGCGATACATTTACGCTCAAACAGTTGTTCCAGGGACTACACCTCACTACGCATCCGTTGAAGATGCTTTGTGTGGATACGATAGAGGAAATGCTTGAAGATAATTTCCTTATTGAGACGGAAAAAGGACGTTACCGGATAAATGATAAGGGACAGATTCTTGTGGGAGTCTTCCAGCGTAAGAGCAACGGAAAGAATCAGTTTATTCCCGAGGATGGCGGTGAGCCTATATTTATTGCTGAGCGTAATTCGGCTCATGCGATGAATAATGACAAGGTAAAAATATCATTGTGTGCTAAGCGTAAGCACCAAAAGGTAGAAGGACAGGTGATTGAAATCATGGAACATGCCAATACCACTTTTGTCGGAACCTTGAAGGTGAGCAAGAATTATGCTTTCCTGCTTACTGAAAGCAATACACTGGCCAATGATATATTTATTCCTAAAGAGAAACTGAAAGGTGGAAAAGACGGTGACAAGGCGGTTGTGAAGATAACCGAATGGCCGGACAATGCAAAGAATCCTTTCGGACAGGTGATTGACGTGTTAGGAAAAGCGGGTGATAATACCACCGAGATGCATGCCATTCTTGCTGAGTATGGATTGCCTTATACTTATCCTCAGGCAGTAGAAGCTGCAGCCGAGAAAATCTCAGCCGAAATCACCGAGGAAGATTATGCAGAGCGTGAAGATATGCGTGACGTGGTAACATTTACCATTGACCCGAAAGATGCAAAAGACTTCGATGATGCCCTGTCTATCCGTCAGCTAAAGCCCGGTTTATGGGAAGTAGGCGTGCATATTGCGGATGTTTCGCATTATGTGAAGGAGGGAAGTATCATTGACAAGGAAGCGGTAAAGCGTGCCACTTCCGTTTATCTGGTTGACCGCACGATTCCGATGTTGCCGGAACGTTTGTGTAATTTCATCTGTTCCTTGCGTCCCGATGAAGAAAAGCTGGCTTATTCGGTCATTTTTGAAATGAACGAAAAAGCAGAGGTAAAAGATTACCGCATCCGCCATACGGTAATCAAGTCGAACCGCCGCTTTACTTACGAGGAGGCCCAGCAGACTATCGAGACCGGTCAAGGGGAGTATAAGGAGGAAATTCTTGAACTGAACAGGCTGGCGCAGATATTGCGGGAACGTCGCTTAACTGCCGGTGCCATTAACTTCGACCGTTGTGAGGTGAAGTTTGAAATCGATGAAAACGGAAAGCCTTTGAGCGTTTATTTCAAGGAGTCGAAAGAAGCAAACAAGCTGATTGAAGAGTTCATGTTGCTGGCAAACCGTACAGTAGCCGAGCATATAGGCAAAGTGCCTAAAAACAAAAAGCCGAAAGTATTCCCTTATCGTATTCATGATTTGCCCGATCCGGATAAGCTGGATAACCTGAGTCAGTTTATTGCCCGATTCGGTTATAAGATTCGTACAGGCGGAAGCAAGGTGGAAGTTTCAAAGTCAATTAACCGGTTGCTGAACGACATTGAAGGCAAGAAAGAGCAAAACTTGATTGAAACCGTATCCTTGCGTGCGATGCAGAAGGCTCGTTATTCCATTTATAATATTGGACATTACGGACTTGCCTTTGATTTTTATACCCACTTTACCTCACCTATCCGCCGTTATCCGGACTTGATGGTTCATCGTCTGTTGACGCGTTACTTGGCAGGAGGACGTACGGCTCAAGCCGATAAATATGAAAACCTGTGTGAGCACAGTTCGGCTATGGAACAGACAGCAGCCTCGGCAGAGCGCGCTTCCATTAAATACAAGCAGGTTGAATTTATGAGTGAGCGTATCGGAGTGGTTTACGATGGAGTGGTATCTGGCGTAACCGAATGGGGACTGTATGTGGAAGTCAATGAGAATAAATGCGAGGGTATGATTCCGATGCGTGACTTGGGTGATGACTTTTATGAGTTCGACGAGAAGAACTACTGTCTGATTGGTCGCCGTCATCATCAGAAGTTCAGCTTGGGTGATCCTTTAAAGATTAAGGTAGCCCGTGCCAATCTTGAAAAGAAACAGCTTGACTTTGTTCTGGCAGATTAATCGTTGAGATTGAATCGGGTCAGTTGGTCGATTTAGCAAGGGGATAAGGTCTTCTACTTAAGGAGAAAGCCTTATCTCCTTATTTTTTGCTGCAATTTTTTTTATTTCACCCTCCGGTTTAATTGGTTATTCGCTTTTTCAGGGCGCGATTTTCCCACACGTTTTCCACTTGTTTTTTTCTTGTCAGTCTGTTTTGCTTTGAAGGCAAAAGGGTTTTTCTTGTTAATCGGCATAATGAATAGAATTTATGCTGCAAAAATAAGATTTTGTTGTGAGGAATGCGTAGCTTTCATGATTAATGTGTACTTTTGATACGATATGTTCATTAAACGCATTATTGACATTCAGTAAATCTTTCTTATTAAAGCCGGAGTATTTCGGTAAGAGTACTGGAGTACTCTCGCCGAAGTACTGCAGTACTCTCGGCAAAGTACCGGAGTACTCCGGCGGAAGTACTGACAGATATTTACCTTGACCTTTAGGCGGAGTGCTTTTCTTTCACGCTTTCACTCTCCATAAATCGGTTGCAATCATAAACAAAACAATTAAATATGAACGATTTGAACCATGCACACATACTGACTAAGGTTGTTGATGAGCTTTCCGACAGCCTGTCTTATCAGGGATTGTTCCATCAATATCGTGACGGGGAACCTCTTCCTTCGGGACGTTCCTTGTTTAAGTTGGTCGATTTGGCACGCGCCATTCTTTTCCCCGGTTATTTTGGAAATCCTTCCATTCATAGTCAGACGATGAATTATCATATCGGAGTCAATGTGGAGGAATTATACGCTTTGCTGACAGAGCAGATACAGGCAGGCTTATGTTTTGGTGTGGAAAACGGAGGGCAGCAGGGAGAGGAAACCCCTTGCAGGAAAACTGCTGCCGATTTAGCAGCCCGTTTTATCAGCCGGCTTCCTGAAATTCGCCGCATATTGGCGACCGATGTTGAGGCTGCTTATTATGGCGACCCGGCTGCAACGTGTTTCGGTGAAATTATTTGTTGCTATCCTGTGATTCGTGCCATAACCAATTATCGTATTGCGCATGAACTGTATAAGTTGAATGTGCCCTTGATTCCACGTATCATTACAGAAATGGCGCATTCGGAAACTGGTATCGATATTCATCCCGGCGCACAGATTGGTCATCATTTTACCATCGACCATGGTACGGGTGTGGTGATAGGAGCCACTTGCATTATCGGGAATAATGTGAAACTATATCAGGGGGTAACCTTGGGAGCAAAGAGTTTTCCGTTGGATGAGCAGGGGAACCCGATAAAGGGAATCGCCCGTCATCCTATCTTGGAAGATGATGTAATTGTCTATTCCAATGCCACTATTCTGGGGCGCATTACCATTGGAAAAGGTGCTACTATCGGTGGTAATATCTGGGTAACAGAGAGTGTTCCGGCAGGAACTCGTATCGTTCAGCGGAAGTAGTATTTTGCTGAAAAACGGGTAGAAAAAAGATTCAGCGGAATAAAAAATGCCGAGGTGTTTTAAAATAAACGCTTCGGCATTTTTCTGAAAACGCTTCGGCATTTTGAGTGAGAGAACAAGGCATTTATTCTTGAATAGTTAGTGTATGATTTTTCAGTGTGAAGTCTGCTAAATGGATGGGCATAAAAAAAGGAGTACCGCTGTACTCCAACCTTTGTTAACCTTAAATCTAATACTATGAAAAACACAGTACAAAGGTACGGACTTTTCTGAGACCTGCAAGGATTTGGGCTTAAAATAGATGTTTTATAACATCTATTAATAAAATAACCGTTTGGTTATAGATTTTGAAACAGTTTGAAGATGCTTTGTTAAGAAAGTGGAATGAAGCGCTATAGGGGCTTTCAATCATATTTTCTACAATTCATGCGATTATTAAAGGGCTGGTATGAGGGAGGAAGATTAATCTTTGTAATTATAATGTTTTTTTCCTGTTACAGGTTGTATGTAAATGAATTTTTATAAATTTATATGCTTCTTAATGAGTGACTTGAAGTTTTGATGTTTAAAAATAGATATGCGTTATGAGACACTTGGTTTTGTTTTTAAGTTTTTTGATGTGTACATTGGTTTCTTCCGCCCAGTATTGTAGTCTTCAAGAAGGTCGGAAGCTGTATTATGCCGTTTCTGACGGGGGAAACGAATCGGAGGCTTATACATTAGTCTCTGATGTTACAGAAAGGAATGACTCTTGTTTTATTACGTTAAGCGACTGGATACCCCAGTTAAGTGGACAAATGAAGGATTCTTTGTTTACGAGTCAAGTGGTGTATGCAAATGGGTGTACATTAATCTATCTGCAGGATGAAGACAGCGAGAAACAGAACATCAACGCTATGTTGGCGGGAATGTTGAGCGAAAAAGAATTGGCAAAGGCCCAAGAAGAATTTAGTGTGGAAGGACAAATCTGCTTGTTGCTGAACGATGAGATTAAGAAAGGCGATAAGATAACTCCATGCAAACAGACGATTCATGTAGGACCTTTATCGATTACTACTTCGTTAAAGGGGAAATATGCAGGGATTGAAGCCGTATCTGTTCCTGCCGGAGAGTTTGAATGCATAAAAGTGGTTTATACCCTGAAAAGAAAGATGCTTCTTTTTTCTGATACGGTTGAAATCACAGAGTGGTATGCTAAGGGTATAGGCTTGGTAAAGCAAGAGGAAGTGAATAAAAAGAGTGACCGGAAAAAGATTAAGCTATTAAAACGGGTAGAATAAGTAAACTGAAAACGGCTGTTTATTTACGGGCATAAAAAAAGGAGTACCGCTGTACTCCAACCTTTGTTAACCTTAAATCTAATACTATGAAAAACACAGTGCAAAGGTACGGACTTTTCTGAAACCTGCAAGGATTTAGGCGTGAAAAAGCTGTTTTATAACATCTATTAATAATCTTACGGTTTGTTTCTGATTTGGAAACACTTTCCTTGTAATATGTTAACAAAACAGAACGGACTGGGAGAAGAAAATAACAGAACAGGCTGTCTCAAAACTGAGGCAGCCTGTTCTGTTTGGTAGTTATAAGGCGGATTTACATCTTCTTGAATTTATAGATAGCAAAAGTCATAGCTCCTACTTCTGTATTCAAGGTGTTTCCTTCGATGTTTACAGAAGATTCTTTCGGAGTAACCAAGTTCGGGTTATCCAATGTATTTTCTGCTTCCAGATTATCTGAATGAAGGGTGATGCATTTTCCTTCGCCTAATTTAACTGATTTCTTCAATCCTTTGAATTCCAAGTTTACTTTCTGAGCTTTGTCGGAAGTATTGGCAATCTTCACGATATAAGTCTGGGTAGGTTCATCCCATGCTGCACTTGCGAACAGACCATTCTGGCCTTCCTGACCGCTTACGGCTTTTTTGTTCATTGTCAGCGGAACTACGTTTGTTCCCTTGTTATGACCATATAAAGCCTGCACATGCCAGCTGCAAGAGCGAACTGAGCGGAGGTTGTCAAACCAAATTAAGTCCGGACGCCACTGCCATCCTTCTACGTGAGCCAACAGCGGTGCATAAGTAGCCATGTCAACTACATCAGCATTACGTTCTACTCCGGTCAAGAAGGCAGCTTCAAGCAATGAAGCGTGGAAGTGATTCCATTTTTTACCTGCTCCATGACAAGCATATTCACCGGCAAAGACCTTCGGACCTTTGCGGTCATAATTGTCATAACGGTTACCAGATTTCAAGAACCAGTCTTCCGGGCGATAGAAGTGTTCATCTACAAGGTCTACTTTCAGCTTCTTCATTTCCGGCCACAGATATTCAAAGTCGTGTCCTTCAGAGTTCGGACCAGACGAACCGATGATTTTCATGTCAGGATATGCCTTGCGGATTGCTTCAACAAACGGTTTGAGATGCTCCGGATATTCAGGACCCCATTGTTCGTTTCCGATACCGATAAACTTCATGTTAAACGGAGCGGGATGACCCATTTCAGCACGAAGCTTTCCCCATTTGGTATCAGTGCCTCCATTGGCAAATTCAATCAGGTCGAGTGCGTCTTGGATATAAGATTCCAAATCATTTACACATACATGTGCTTTCGGGTCACTGTTCTGGAACTGGCATGACAATCCGCAGCTCAATACTGGCAGAGGTTCTGCTCCCATGTCTTCAGCCAAGAGGAAGAGTTCATAGAATCCCATACCGTAAGTCTGGAAATAGTCAGGGAAGAAGCGGTGAGGGAAGGTGTAATGCCAGCGGTTTTCGTTGATAGGACGGTTTTCTACCGGACCAACAGAGTTTTTCCAGTTATAGCGAGTGGCCAAGTCAGTACCTTCTACGATACATCCGCCTGGGAAACGGAATACACCCGGTTTGGTGTCAACCAAAGCTTGTACCAGGTCTTTTCGCAAGCCGTTTTCACGTCCTTTCCAAGTATCTACCGGGAACAGAGAAACATGTTCCAAATCAACGTTTCCCGGAGAAGCCAGGAAGATACGCAAGTGAGCTTTCGCTTGTGTTTCTCCCGGAGTAAGGATGATTTCATATTTCTTCCATTCTTTTGAGTTGATGGCAATTTCCTGTGAGGTAATTACCTGCGATTCGCCCATGGTGGCATTGTTAATCAATTCTACATTGATTTTCTGGTTTTCGCCACGTGCCCACACGCTGAAACGGTATTTTTCATTGGCTTTAATACCGATTCCGAAGAAACCCTTGTTTTCAATGCCGGTGCGCTTGTGTGCATGTCCCGGATCGCCAAGGCTTACATAGTGCGGATTACGTTCAAACGGACCGTCGTTTTTTAAAGTTACGTTTCCGAAAATATCCCATCCCATGAAGTTTTGTGGGAAATCGAATGAGCGGTTTTTGATCAGTTCTGCGTATAAACCTCCGTCGGCACCATAGTTGATGTCTTCAAAAAAATGTCCGTACATGGTCGGTTTGATTTCAGCCCCTATTTTATTGGCTTGAATGACCATGTTGTTTGCGTCCTGGGCATTCAGGTTCATACCTGCAGATAATGCCAACGCTGAAAGAAATGCTAAGTGTTTGTTCATGGTTCTATTTTTTAATTTAATATGTGACAAAAATAATAAAAATATTTATTTAACGACCCCTTCCGTTGTCATTTGCATGCGTTTCATTGTTCCGTCTTGATTATAATGTAAGTAATCAATGCAGGTGGCACGTCGGAAACCGCATCCGTGAGGATTGATACTTCCGTTGTGATAGATGAAGTATGATTTTCCTTTAAAGTCTATGATTGACTGATGGTTTGTATTCGAATTTCCGGCTATTTCGTTTAATATACCTTTGTATTCCCAAGGACCATTGATGCTTTTACTCATGGCATAGCATATTTTTTCGGGAAATTCAGATGCAAACGACAAATAATACCAGTCGCCATGTTTATGTATCCAGGGTGCTTCGGTGAAGCGTGGAAGTGAGATAGGCATAATCGGACCGTCTAATTCAATCATATTCTTTTTTAGCTTGGCATAATAACATTGTGTATTTCCCCAGAACAGATAAGCTTGTCCGTCATCGTCAATAAATACAGTAGGGTCAATATCATCCCATCCGATGGAAGTATATTGGGTCGTCATGTTATTTGTGATTAAAGCAGAGCCTCGTGCGTCCTTGAAGGGTCCTACCGGAGAATCAGCGACTGCCACTCCGATTGATTTGCCGGGAATAGTGGCATGCTCTACGGTGACATACCAATAGAATTTGCCGTTGCGCTCAATTACCTGACTTGCCCATGCTTCTCCTTTTGCCCATTTAAACTCTTTTGCTTTAAATGTATAGGCGTGTTCGGTAAAAGTCTTCATGTCTTTTGTAGAAAGGATACACCATTCATTCATCAGATAATACTGTTCGGGAGCGGGGCATTCATCATGTCCGGCGTAAATATAGACTGTACCGTTGTGAACCAGAGCGGCGGGGTCGCCCAAGTATTTATAGTTTACTATAGGATTGCCTTTGGCTACGAAGGTGGTATCTTTTTGAGCAGCAGACATTGCGGTTGCTCCGATTGTCAGAACCAGACAAGATAAGATAGTTTTCAGTTGAGAAAGAATGTTTTTCATGATATTTTTTTTAAAATTATACTCAGATTGATTTTGGTATTATACATTAGGCAAGGCTATGGAGCCTGCCTGATGTAGTAATACAATTAACTAACCTCTTCTATAAACCGGTATGAATGGCTTATTTTAGTTGCAAAAATAAGAGAGATTTATCAGTATGAGGTGGACAATTAATCTTCTTTGGTGGACATTTAGCTACTAACGGCTATTTTACAAGAATTGAATTTGTTCTGATGGGGTGAATACTCTATATTTGTTGCATAAAAAATTTGGTTATGAATATTCGTTGCCTTTTACTGGTGCTTTATTTTATGTGGGTCAGTCCGAACTTGTATGCATATATGCAGTCGGGCGAGGGGCGTTATCTTTTTACTCATCTGACCATGGAGAATGGTCTTCCGCAGAATTATGTAGAAGATTTGATGAAGGACAGCCGTGGCTTTTTATGGATTTCTACCGGTGGGGATGGGGTGACCCGATACGATGGATATGAGTTTCTCACGTTTAATGCTTCTTCTAAGGGGGTGAGGTTGAAGAATAACTTTGTGTTGAAGTTTTGTGAAGACCGGTTTGGAAGAATATGGATGGTGGGTGAGCGGGGACTTGACGTGATGGACGTTGAACATTTACGCTTGGTTAACCCACAAGAAATGGGGGATAAGTTTGCTTCGTTTAATGTGAAGTCTTCCACTTTTGTTTATTGTTCTTCAACAGGAAATATTTGGTTGGGGGCAGACGATAGTTTATATAAACTTTCGTTTACAGAGAATGGCGAAGTGGAGAAGATTGTGAAAATATGTGATTTGTATCTGTATAACCGGAGTTTGGCTTTTTGTGAAGTTGACGGATATATCTGGTTTGATTATTTAGGTCGCTTGTGCCGTATCAAAGAGTCTTCTACTGTTCCCCAACAGCCACAGCCGGCTTCAGAGAATTTGCAGATGAATCCAAATGGGGTGATGCTGTGTGCGTTTTACTGGCAGAATGATTTGTGGATTGGTACGAATCACGGACTGTATCGGTATAATATTAATTCAGATGTAGTAAAACATTACCAAAGTGAAGAGTCGAAGGCTAATACGTTGACACAGAATTATATTACAGACATTGCATTGACTCCCGACGGCACACTGGTAATTGCAACGCTGAAAGGGCTGAATCTGTATAATGCGGTGACCGATGACTTTACCCGTATCCAGCAACTAGATGAAAGTGCTTTCCAGCCGATAGGCTTGAATTGTGATTTTATTAATTGCTTGTTGGCTGATGAGAATATGGTATGGGTAGGAACTGAAGTAGGTGGATTGAGCAAGATGCTTCTTTCTCGCCTGCAAATACAAAATAATGTTCATTCTCTGCAAGAACCTGCAAGTCTTTCGCGCAATTTGGTAAATTCGATACTTGAAGATGAAGATGGAATGCTTTGGGTAGGAACCGTTGAGGGGGGATTAAACTTGCGCAGAGTAGGGAAGAAGGGTTTTGAACATTATACCACCGCTGCGCCTGCTTATTTAAGCCATAACTCCATCAGTGCATTGGCTTCAGATGCTAAAGACCGAATTTATGTGGGAACCTGGGGAGGCGGATTTGGCTGGGTGAACCGAAAAAATTTAACCGACAGGAAGTTTCATCACATTCCTACTCCTGATACTCCGGGTCTTGAGCAGTCTTTTATCGGGGTATTACTGTATGATACGGTGAATAATCTGTTATGGATTGGTTCCAGCAAGGAAATATTGACTTATAATCCGGTGACAGGTGAGGTACTTGATCCGTTTAAGGGAAAACGGAAGGAGCAGATTGTAGGTTCTTTGGGCGGGTGTATTACTAAGAATGGTATCCTGTGGATGGGAACTTCGGCTGGTCTGTATCGAGTGGATTTACATAGTCATGACGGAGGTAATTTTGAATATACATTATATAGTCATAAGTTTGATGATGTTTCTGATAAGTTAGTTGAGCGTGTAACTTCTGTATATGAAGGAAAGAATGGCGAACTTTGGGTAGGAACCAATGGTAATGGATTCTATCAGATTATAGATGATGGGAAGTCCTGCTCTTTTAAACCCTATCGGGTAGAGAACGGGCTGGTCAATAACAGTGTACGTGGTATTTGGGAAGATAATGAAGGTCATCTATGGATAACAACAAGCAATGGGTTGTCTTGTTTCTTCGTTAAAGAAGAGAACTTTCAGAATTATACGACGCATGATGGCTTGGCAGGAAATCAGTTTTATTGGAATGCTACCGGAGGTTCTCGTTCTGGGGTATTGTATGCCGGAGGTACAGCCGGATTGGCTGAAATACGTTTGTTGCCACGTGCTGAAATTGTGTCTTCTTTTCCGTTGGTATATACGCGCCTGCATAGTTTCGGCAAAATACTTGAAGCGGATGACAAGAAGTTGGTAATGCATGAGCGTGATAAATCTCTTTCTATTGATTTTGCTGCTTTAGATTATAACCCTTCTGCTTTGGCACGTTACTCTTATCGTTTAAAGGGATTTGATGATAAATGGACAGTGGCTCCGATGAGTCAGCATTCGGTTACTTATACGAACCTTCGTCCGGGTAAATATATATTTCAACTGCATTATACTCCGGATGGCAAAAACTGGACAGTGCAGAATGATGAATTGAGTATAGTGGTACAGCCTTATTTCTATAAGACTGCTTGGTTTATTTTACTTGTGTTGTGTATCGTTACCTTTACGGTTTACCGTATTTTGCTCTGGCGGTTCCGTGTACTCAAACAGCAGAAAGAGCTTTTGCATCAGATGGTGGAAGAGCGTACGCATGAATTAGAGGAGCAAAAGAAACTGCTTTCTAATCAGACGCAGGAACTTTCACTTCAAAATGAATTGTTGAAAAATCAGAATGAAAAGATTACCAGCCAGAAAAACAAGATTTTGGAAATGTCTCGTAAGGTTGAAGAGCTGACGGTGGATAAACTGAGTTTCTTTACGAACATTACGCATGAGTTCCGCACACCGCTGACTTTAATTATAGGTCCTATTGAGCGTGCGTTGAAATTAAGCTACAATCCGCAGGTTATCGAACAGTTGCATTTGGTTGAGCGTAACTCCAAATATCTTCTTTCGCTGGTTAATCAGTTAATGGATTTTCGCAAGGTAGAGGAAGGGCGAATGAAAATAGTCATGAATCAGGGAAACCTCTTGTCGTTTATGCAAGAACTGATGCTTCCTTTTGCTGATTATGCAGAAGGAAGAGGCATCACTTTCCGTCTTTTTCTCCATTTGCCGAAGCCGGAATTGATGTTTGCTGAGGATGTAATGAGAAAAGTCTTGACTAATTTGGTGAGCAATTCATTGAAGTTTACTCCCAAGGGTGGGGCGGTTTTGGTTTATGTAAGTACCTTATATACGGAAACTCAGGAAGAGAAACTGTTTATTGGAGTTCGTGATACGGGAAAAGGAATCCCAGAGGAGGACATTGACCGTATATTCAATCGTTTTTATCAGTCGGATAATCAAACACTTGAGTCTGTAAGCGGGCAAAGTGGAACAGGTATCGGATTATATCTCTGTAAGAAGTTGATTTGTTCGCTGGGTGGAGATATTTATGCGAAGAATAATCCGAGAAAAGGGTCTTCATTCCGTATCCTGCTTCCTGTTGAACGTTCTGCAGAGGTGGGTGAAACCATACCGGAAGAAAATGAAGAACTGAGTACTGACTTGATGAAGAACAATAAAATGACCATGCTTGTTGTGGAAGACAATAAGGATATGCGCGATTATATTCGTTCGATTTTAAGTGAATATTATAATGTACTTGAAGCTTCACAGGGAGAGGAGGCACTTCAGGTTCTAAAGAACTATGATGTAGACTTTATTATCAGCGACTTAATGATGCCAGTGATGGACGGAGTGGAGTTCCTGCGTGCAGTGAAGAATGATTTCTCCATTTCGCATATTCCTTTCCTGATGCTTACCGCGAAAACATCCGATGAGTCTCGTTTGGAAAGTTATAAAGTGGGCGTAGATGCATATCTGCTGAAGCCTTTTGATGAGAACTTGCTTCTGGCTCGTATCTCTAACATTCTGGAAAACCGTAAACGCTTCCAACAGAAGTTCTCGATTGACATGAATACTGAATCATTGAATATTGAGGAAGAATCAGGCGATAAAAAGTTCCTTGATAAGGCAATGAAAGTAGTTAAAGAGAATTATAGGAATTCAGATTTTGAGATCAGTGATTTTATTGAAGCTATGGGAATAAGTAAAAGCTTGCTGAATAGGAAAATGCAATCCCTTACCGGACAGTCGGCAGGACAGTTCATGCGTAATTACCGGTTGAATCTGGCTCGTGAACTTTTGTTGAAGAATAAGGTCAGTCGGGAAATGAATATTTCCGAGATTGCTTATGAGGTGGGCTTTAATGATCCGAAATATTTTACCCGCTGCTTTACCAAGCATTTTAATATTACACCAAGTAGCTTGATGGAGGATCAGTAAATATATGAGTTAACGGGGAAGTAAGGTCTTGAAAATGGATTAAGAACCTTGCTTCCCCGTTGCTTGACCGGCTGTTTGGAAAACAGACTTTTCTGCTGAACACCGAAACTTATAAAGCGTTTATTTTATTTCTTTTATGCTGATAGCCACTCCTCCACTGGGGGCAAGTCTTTGTTTCAGAGTCGTTTTGCTTGAAACCTTTCGGGTTGAAATGGCATAGTCTTTCGGATTGGTGCGCCAGTCTGCCTTTTTCCCGTCAGCGTATATCGTAGCCAGATATTTCTTTCCGGCAGGGAGGAAACTTAGGTCAATCACGGCTTCGCGTGCGTTTTCATCGGTGATTCCTCCGATATACCATTCCTGCTTTCCTTTCGCTTTACGAGCTATGGTGAGGTAATCGCCCGGTTCTGCTTCCAGAATATAGGTGTCATCCCAGTCGGCTGACACATCTTTGATAAATTGGAATGCGTCAGGATATTTCTCGTAATTTTGGTATAAGTCGGCTGCCATCTGAAGCGGGCTGTACATGGTAACATATAAAGCCAGTTGCTTGACCAAGGTGGAACTCAATTTAGCCGGATTACTGCCATATACTGACAAGTCTCCCTCAAAAATTCCTGGGGTATAATCCATCGGTCCTCCCATCAGTCGGGTGAAAGGTAAGATGGTTGCGTGTTCGGGTGTATTTCCGTTGAACGATTCAAACTCGGTTCCACGAGCTGATTCTTGAGCAATCCAGTTAGGATACGTACGGCATAATCCGGTGGGGCGTACAGCTTCATGTGAGTTGACCATGGCTTTATAGCGAGCTGCTGTTTCCACTACGCGTAAGTAATGGTTTACCATCCATTGACCGTCATGATGTTCGCTTCGTGGAATAATAGGACCCACGTATCCGGTCTTTACTGCATCGTATCCATTCTCTGCCATAAAGCGGAAGGCATCTTCCATCTGACGCTCGTAGTCGGCAACCGACGAAGTGGTTTCGTGGTGCATGATAATTTTCACTCCTTTTTCGGCAGCATAGTGTTGCAGTTCTTTTACGTCAAAGTCTGGATAAGGTTTGGTGAAACTGTAGATATGTTCTTTGATATAAGCAAAGTTTGCCTCCCATCCTTCATTCCAACCTTCCACTAAAACCGCATCAAAACCGTGGCGGGCAGCAAAGTCAATATATTCTTTCACATGAGCCGTATTTGCTCCGTGCGTCCCGTTGGGTTTTTCTTGTGTATAGTCTGTCTTTCCAATTACGATGTCCTGATTGTTGGTATAGGCCCAGGTAGAACCTTGTCCGGTGAAGTATTCCCACCATACGCCTACATACTTAACCGGATGAATCCATGACGTATCTTCCAGTTTGCAGGGCTCGTTTAAGTTAAGAATCAGATTCGAGGCCAAGATGTCGCGTGCATCATCGCTTACGATAATCGTTCTCCACGGAGTTACACTTCCGGTCTGTATATATCCTTTGGTTCCGTTTTTGTCAGGAGTTAGATGTGCACTGAGCATGAATGTTTTATCATTCAGATTTAGTTGCATAGCCGGATAGTTTACCAAGGCAGCCTCGTGAATGTTAATATATAATCCATCTTCCGATTTCAGCATAAGCGGAGTTTGTACTGCCAGATTCGGTGTAAATGACTTGGCGGCAAGCGGTTCCTTGCGTACGCTATCAATAAGGCTTTCAACTTCCGAAAGAAGTGAAACCGTTGTAGGATATTCATTGGTGTCGTAATCACCCGGAAGCCAGAAAGCTTTATGATTTCCGGTCAGCCGGAATTCGGTACATTCCTCGTTTAAGGTGAAATTCCGCAAATCTTTCTGTACGGGGAACTCATAGCGGAATCCCAGTCCGTCATCAAACAAGCGGAAACGGATGTTCAGCTCCCATCCGGTCTTTTCCTGTTTCAGCTTGACAAGCATTTCTTTGTGATGGTCGCGTATCTTGCTGTATTGCCCTAAGACAGGTTGCCAAGTGGTATCGGTTTCATTAAACTCGGTTCCGATAACTGAAAATTGGGTGTCCAGAGCAAAATCGGGGCGTAATGTAAATCCCATTTTACTCTCTTTAATAACCTCTCTCCCTTTATAATTGAGGGAATAAACCGGAGTGCCCTTTGCGGTAAGTTTGAACTGGAGTGCAAAGTTTCCGTTGGGTGAATTGAGATGTTGGGCTGTCATAGCTCCTGTTGTGAGTAGCCATAGCATGAAGGTAAGGAGAAGTTGTTTCATATTCTATTTATGATTAACGTGAATAGATAAATTTAGTACACTCTATATAATAAAGAAACAATCTAAAAGACATTTATACTTACTCAAGCTTACTATCATGGACATAAACCAACGGGATATCAAGTAGTTTATTCCGGAAGTTCAGTTCTGTCTGTGGATTGAGTGTTTTTACAAAGTTATATTATTCTTTATAAATTTGTCAACTATTTCAGTATCTCTTATATCTTTGGCTTGTGAAACAAATCTTTTCCGTATTTTTGTAGAACAAAGTCTTTTATATATGAAACAAACAGTAAAACTTCTTCTTTTTTATTTTATCTACCAGTTAGGGTGTATGTTTATCGTGTCTGCTGTTTTTTACGGCATATATACCCTTTTACGTTATGTAGAAACGGGTGAGATGATTATTCCCGAAGACAATGCTTCATTTGCGTTGCCGGCAACGGTTACTTCGCTTCTGTTCAGTAACATACTGATAGGCTTCCATTTATTGCGAAATCGTTACCTTGATAGCGATATGCATACCACCTGGTCGTTTGTTTCGGGGAAAATACTGCTTGCTATTATTCCATTGACAATGGGAGTAATGTGCTGGATGAATTTCGCAATGGAATTAGCTGATTTACCCGATTTGACCGCTGATTTATTCCTTCAGATGAAAAACAATCTTTTGGGAGTAATCTCAATTGCCGTTGTAGCTCCAATAGTAGAGGAGATGTTGTTTCGGGGAGCCATCGAGGGTGAATTGCTTCGCCGTTGGCGTAACCCTTTATGGGCAATATTCGTTTCAGCTTTGATATTCGGACTGATTCATCTAAATCCGGCTCAGATGCCTTATGCTTTTTGTTTGGGGCTCTTGCTGGGCTGGCTTTACTACCGGACGAAAAGTATTGTTCCGGGCATTGTACTTCATTTGGTGAATAACGGAATTTCAGTAGTACTGATGCTTACGCTGACTGATCCTTCTGCCGGTCTGATTGATTTACTAGGCATTATGGGTGCTGGTTCTTTGGCTTTTATCGGCTTCCTTTTGACCATAGGAGGAATAATGTATCTTCAAAACAAATTGCCAAACCGATAGCTGATTATCCGATAAATGTCCGTATCTTTGCAACGAATTAGATATTGAAATAAATGAAGACATTTGAAGAACTCGGAGTTTCCCTTGAAATACGCAAGGCGATTGAAGAGATGGGATATGAGAATCCCATGCCTGTGCAGGAAGAAGTGATACCCTATTTGTTGGGAAACGGTAACGATGTAGTGGCTCTGGCACAAACCGGAACCGGAAAAACAGCCGCATTTGGTCTGCCGCTGATACAGAAAATTGAAGTAAAAAAACGAGTGCCTCAGGCACTTATCCTTTGCCCCACACGTGAGCTTTGCTTGCAGATAGCGGGCGATCTTACAGATTATTCCAAGTATATAACCGACCTTAAGATATTGCCTGTATATGGTGGTTCTTCCATTGAAAGCCAGATACGCAGTTTAAAGAAAGGGGTTCATATTATAGTTGCTACTCCGGGACGTCTGATTGATTTGATGGAGCGGAAAGTTGCTCGTCTGGAAACCATTCGTGACGTCGTCATGGATGAGGCCGACGAGATGTTGAATATGGGATTCACCGATAGCATCAATGCGATTTTGGAACAAGTTCCTCAAGACCGCAATACCTTGATGTTCTCGGCAACCATGAGTCCGGAAATTGCCCGTATCGCCAAAACTTACCTTCACGATGCAAAGGAAATCACCATCGGAACAAAAAATGAAGGAAGTAAGAATGTACATCACATTGCTTATACAGTACATGCCAAAGATAAATACCTTGCCTTGAAGCGCATTGTGGACTTCTATCCTCAAATTTACGGCATCATCTTCTGTCGTACCCGTAAAGAAACGCAGGAAATTGCTGATAAATTGATTCAGGATGGCTATAGCGCAGATTCGTTGCATGGTGAGTTGAGTCAGGCACAGCGTGATTTGGTTATGCAGAAGTTCCGTCAGCGTCATTTGCAGTTACTGGTGGCAACCGATGTAGCTGCCCGCGGCTTGGATGTAAACGACCTGACCCATGTCATTAACTATGCACTTCCCGATGATACAGAAAGTTATACTCACCGTAGCGGGCGTACCGGACGTGCCGGGAAAACAGGTATCTCGATTGCCATCATCAACTTGCGTGAAAAAGGAAAAATGCGTGAGATTGAGCGTATCATAAAGAAGAAGTTCGAAATCGGAGTGCTGCCTACAGGAAAAGAAATCTGTGAACAGCAGCTCATTAAGGTAATCGATGATATAGAAAAGGTAAAAGTAGATGAGGAAGAAATCGAATCTTTCTTGCCGGGTATTTACCGTAAGTTAGAATGGTTGAGCAAAGAAGACCTCATCAAGCGAGTGGTGTCGATGGAGTTCAACCGTTTCCTTGATTACTATAAGAATGCGCCTGAAATAGAACAGCCTAAGCAGGGTGAAAAGAGCAGCGATTCGAAAGAACGTAAAGACCGTGGCAGTGACCGTGAAAAAGCAGGTCGAAAAGCTGAAAAAGGTTATACCCGCCTGTTCCTGAACTTAGGAAAGACAGACGGTTTCTATGCCAATCAGATTATCGAACTGATAAACCGTAACATGAAGAGAGAGCGTATTCAGATTGGTCGTATTGACTTGATGCAGAATTTCTCTTTCTTTGAAATCATTGAGCCGCAGGCCATGCAGGTGATGAAGGCACTGAACAAGGTGGTGCTGAATGGCGGACGTCGTGTGGTAGTAGAAGTGGCTGGTGAAAATAACGGCAAGAGCGATAAAGGCGGAAAGAAACGTTCGAAAGACGGAAAGAATGCCGCCGCTTCAAAGGCTGAAAAAAAGCAAAAGCTAAGCCGTGAAGAAAGAGGCTATACTTCAGCTCGCGGACCTAAAAAGAAAGACGACTGGAAACAGTTCTTCCAGCAAGATAACGCATCTTTCGGGGATGATTTGGGAGGCATGGAAGAAGGATGGGCCAAGCGGAGCAAGCGCAAGAAGTAAGCAGGTGAGCTTGAAAGACTCAGTATACAAAGAAAGAGGCGATAAGGATTATGCAATCCTGTCGCCTCTTTCTTTGTAGGGTTAAAATATTGTTTAACGGCTCTGCCTTGTCGTTGCTAACGACAAGGCAGAGCCGTTAGTATAAACAGTAGCATTTCACTACAATGCTTGCATATCGTTCAGGCGCTTGTAATAACCATTCTTGGCAAGCAATTCCTCATGCTTTCCGTGTTCCACGATTTTGCCTTCGTATAACACATAAATCTGATTGGCATTCTTGATGGTAGAAAGACGGTGAGCAATGGCAATAGTGGTACGGGTTTTCATCAGCCTTTCCAATGCTTCCTGCACCAAGCGTTCACTCTCTGTGTCAAGAGCTGAAGTGGCTTCATCTAAGATGAGGATAGCCGGGTTCTTCAGAATGGCACGGGCAATGGAGATACGCTGGCGCTGTCCACCTGAAAGACGACATCCCCGGTCGCCTATATTGGTATCATATCCCTGTTCACTTTCCATGATAAAGTCGTGCGCATTGGCAATTTTGGCTGCCTCAATCACCTGTTCTTTCGTAGCGTTTTCCACTCCGAACGTGATGTTGTTATAGAAACTGTCATTAAACAGAATCGCCTCCTGGTTTACATAGCCTATCAGTGAACGTAAGTCCGTGATGGAAACATCCTTGATATTGGTACCATCAATGAGGATTTCCCCTCCTTGTACATCGTGGAACCGGGGAAGCAAATCAACCAGTGTAGATTTGCCCGAACCGCTTTGTCCCACCAATGCGATGGTTTCTCCTTTGCGGATGCGCAGGCTGATGTCATTCAGCACCTGATACTGTCCGTTATAGCTGAAAGTAATGTGATTAAAGTCAATACTCTCTTTCAGTTCGGAAAGCGGCTGAGGGTTTTCCTTTTCTTTGATGTTATTGGGAGCTTTCAGAATCTTATCCACACGCTCCATTGAAGCCAATCCGCGCGGAATCATATAGCTGGCCTTGGAGAAGTCTTTCAGCGGGTTGATGATGCTGTATAAGATAACCATATAATAAATAAAGGTAGAAGCATCGATGGAAGAGTTATTGTCCAAAATCAATGAGCCTCCAAACCATAATACGAACACAATCAATACTGTGCCCAAGAATTCGCTCATGGGATGTGCCAAAGCCTGACGGGTAGATACGCGGCTGGTAGCATCGCGGTATTCATCGCTGCACTTGTTGAAGCGGTTAATCATTTTCTCTTCGGCAGTGAACGCCTTGATAACCCGTAATCCTCCGAGCGTTTCCTCCAGCTGCGACATGGTTTCACTCCATTTTCCTTGCGCTTCGAGCGACTGGCGTTTCAGTTTCCTTCCTATTTTTCCCATCAGCCACCCCATGGTAGGCAAGACAAGGATGGTAAACAGGGTAAGCTGCCAACTGATAATAAGCAAGGTAGCAAAATAAGAAATGATAAGAATCGGGTTTTTCAGCAACATATCCAGCGAACTGGTAATGGAGGTTTCAATTTCAGAAACGTCACCACTCATGCGGGCAATGATATCTCCCTTTCGCTCTTCAGAAAAAAAGCCCAGCGGCAGATACATCACTTTGGCATAAACCAACCGGCGTATGTCACGCACAATTCCGGTACGGAGCGGAATCATGGCAGCCGAAGAACCGAAATAACAGCCTGTCTTCAGGAAAGTCATCAGAGCCAGAAACAAGCCGAGGAACAGCAGGGTAGTAGCAGGACCAAAGCTTTCAATGAGCTGGTTGACATAATAATAAAAGTTGTTCACAGCCGTTTCTTTCAGCGAGTCAACCGTCCATTCCCATTCCATATACTGATACGTCTGGTCTTGTGCACCGGTTTTAAACAGGATATTCAGAATCGGGATAAGTAACGAAAATGAAAACACATTGAAGATAGCTGAAAGCAGGTTTAACACCACAGCCCAACCTACATATTTTTTATAAGGCGAGACAAAGCGCCCCATCACGCGGAAGAATTCTTTCATATTATGCGATGTAACTTCTTGTATTCCGCAAAGATAGTGGAAAATTTGTTAGGAAACTTCATTGTGTATAAGTTTTTTGGTTCTTAAGGAGGCGGACAGATTATTGGATGAACAACTTGCCGGCATAAAAACCTTTAAACTCAAAAGTTTTTTGTAGCTTTGTCCGGAAATGTAACTCTTCATCGAATGAACTTCATATATCGTTTATTATTTGCTTTCTTATATCTTTTGTCTTTGCTTCCGCTGAGACTGCTCTATGTGATTGCTGATGTGCTTTTTCTTCCCTTATTTTATGTGGTGAAATACCGGCGTAAAGTAGTTGAGAAAAGCTTGCATGAGTGTTTCCCTGAAAAAAGTGAAGCCGAATTACGGGCGATAGAAAAGAGGTTCTACCATTTCTTCTGTGATTATCTGATGGAGGTAATCAAACTCTTTTCAATATCGAAGCGCGAGATGATGCGGCGCATGGAGTTTACGGGCTTGGATAAAGTGCGTGATGACTTGGCACGAGCAGACAAGAAGTTCTGCTTTCTTTATCTGGGTCACTACTGCAACTGGGAATACATTGCATCGCTTGCTTATTGGGTGCCAGAAATACATTGCGGGCAGATTTATCATCGGATTTATAACCAAGCATTCGATGAGCTTTTCTTGAAATTACGTAATCAGTTTGGCGGGGAGTCTATTTTGATGAAAGATACCCTTCGCCGTATACTTACGCTTCGCAAGCAGGAAAAACCGGTGATGATAGGTTTTATTTCCGACCAGCTTCCCAAGTTTGAGAACATGAATCACTGGACTACCTTCCTTCATCATGACACTTCTTTCTTTATCGGTGCCGAGCGTATAGCCAAGCAGGTAGATGCGGCACTTTATTATGTAAAGGTGGAACGGGTGCGGCGCGGTCATTACCGGGCTTCATTTGAATGTATGACCTTGCATCCGAAAGAATATCCTGATTATGAGCTGACCGATATGTATGCGCGTATGCTGGAAGAGCAAATCAAGGAAAAACCAGAATACTGGCTTTGGACGCATAAACGCTGGAAACGTACGAAGGAAATGTGGCTGAAGTGGAAAGAAGAGTTGGCTGAAAAATAAAGAAATGAGCTATGAAAAAATTACGTGACATATCGAAAGTGTATGTGTTTTCTCCATGGGGAAAGACAACAGGAGGTATAGAGTTATTGCATCAGTTAGTCGATTATTTGAGGAATCAACACCTTGAGGCATATATTTATTATTATGAAAATCCTTTTGCTCGGATTCCTGAAGTTTATAATAAGTATAATATCGTGACTGCAACACAGGTTGATGATGCTTTCGGGTCGGTATTGGTTCTTCCTGAAATATGTTTTCATGTAAGCGCTTATTATAAAGCATCTCAGATTGTGTTATGGTGGTTAAGTGTTGATAACTATTATCATAGAGAAACAAAACATATTCCTCTTTATGAAATCTATTCTTATTCTAAGATATATGGGATGAAACAGTTGTGGCACCGGTTGATGCGACTGTTTAAACTACAGTGGACGGTTAAGCCTGCTTTCTCCATAAAAAAAGCAATAGAGAAGGCTTATATCCATGCTTATCAGTCAGAGTATGCCAATTTACATTTGCAGCATCGGGGTGTGGTAGAATTATATCCGCTGAAAGACTATATCAATACAGCCTTTGTGTCGGAGTCGGCCTGTCAAAAGCGAGAACCCAATATTTTATATAATCCAAAGAAGGGAATAAAATTCACAAGAAAGCTGATTAAAGTTGCTCCCGATTTGAAGTTTATTCCTTTGCAAAATCTGTCGCGTGCCGAGTTGCAGTATCTTTTTGCTACCAGTATGCTTTATATTGATTTTGGAAATCATCCTGGAATGGATCGTCTTCCCCGTGAGGCGGCAGTAAATGGTTGCTGTATTATTACAGGCATGCAAGGAGCAGCCGCTAACGAAGTAGACATATCTATTCCCTGTTCATATAAATTTGATGAATCAGAAACTTCTGTAGAGGTTATTATTCGCCGTATTCGAGAGGTGTTGACTGATTATGATAGCCATAGCAAAGCTTTTGAACCATATAAACGAAGAATTATGGGTGAGAAGCGGGAGTTTTACAGACAGATTGATGAGTTATTTCAATTGCGATAGAATGATGGAAGATATAAAAGTCAGTGTAGTAGTACCTAATTATAATTACGCCCGTTATTTGCCGATACGTTTGGAGTCTATCTTAAATCAGACATTTAAGAACTTTGAGCTGATACTATTGGACGATGCTTCTACTGATAACAGTGTGCAAGTGTTGGAACAGTATCGAAATAATTCACATGTATCGCAGATAGTGGTTAATGACAAGAATACAGGAAGTCCTTTTCAGCAGTGGATGAAAGGAATTCTTCTGGCTCGTGGAAAATATGTCTGGATTGCTGAGGCCGATGATGTGGCTGATTGTCAGTTCTTGGAAACCTGTGTCCGTTTGGCAGAAAAAGAAGAAAATACGGCAGCTTGTTATGTTGGTTCTTCATTGATTGACGAAAATGGGAATGTGAGTAATCGTGATATCAATCATTGGAAGAGGGGCTCAGAGAAAAAAGAATATGCTTCGTTTGACGGAATTCAATTTGCTGAGCATAATCTATATTGGAGGAATTATTTGATGAATGCCAGTGGCATTCTGTTCCGCCGCGAGTTTGCCGTAAATTTAGCTCATTCTGAATTCCTTTCGATGCGTTATTGTGGAGATTGGTTATTTTGGTTTCAAATGGCCATGCAGGGAAAAGTGATAGAGGTCTATCGGAAGTTAAATTATTTTCGTCAGCACACCCAGAAAGTCACGGTCAACTCACGTGTGTCAGGAAAGGGGGTGGCTGAAGATATTCGTGTTGTTCATTATATGGAAAGTCAGTTACCGGCTTTATCTATTTATAAACGACGCTTGCGGCATGGACTTTTATACCGGAAAGTGAAACGGCTTTCATTAGGTGAAGAAAGCAGAAATGCTTTATATAAGCTACTCTCAGATTTGCTTCATTCTGATGTGTCCGATTACTATTTAGAGCGGAGAAACCAGCTGTTTCGCTTGGTTTGTCCTTTTTTGCTTACTTGGAGAAGGGATCGGCTGTAATGGCATATAAAAAATGCCTCGACATTTTCATGTAAACACCGAGGCGTTTTGTTTTAAACGCTTTGGCGTTCTGATGAACTTGTCTAGGCGTTTGATAAAGTTGTTTTTACCACTCCTTGCAATCCTTGATGCAGGGAATAAACTTCTCCCAGAACTTGATTCGGCTTTTATGGTTAAATCCGTGGCAGCCCATAGGCAGCTGGTTGTGATTTAACTCATAGCATACGCGCGGCTTGAGGTCGAAAGCAAACTGTAAGGCACTTTCTACACTGGAATAGTGAAAATCCTGAGGAATCAATGCCCAGAAAATATCTTCATTGTGCATGGAGTCAGGCTGGTTGTTAAAATAGGTAATTTCTTTGGCATAGCGTTCACAGGCTTGGCTGAATGCAGCAACCTTCCGTAAGCATAATCCACCGTTCCCTATTTTCCCATACATTTGTAGGCGTGAAATGCCGTGAGAGGGAGTAAACAGTAGCTTCTTCAGCTGAAGAAACTGCTTGAAAGGGAAATGATTGTAACGTGGGCGCATCGGCCAGGGAGCTGCAACGAGATCATAGCCTTGCTGGCACCATTCGGTCAGTGCGTCGTGGAAAATCCAGGCATCGGTATGGCAAATCAAGATATATTCAGTGTCGGAGAACAAGTCATAAAAAGCCTTCGACATCATCATCTCATTATATCCGGCTATGCCCCTGTGCGTGCCGAGCCAGTCGGCAGATACACTCATTGTCTCGGCTTGTGGATATAAATCAGTATAGGTATCAATAGCCAGTCCTTCAGGTTTCAGAAAGACAATAGGATGACTGCCCAGTACGTTCATTGTTTGCTTCAGTGCTGCGCTTTCCCAGTCTTTTAAGTTTGCTTTATAGAAAGGGATGACTACTTTTACAAGGGTTTTCATGTAGGTCTATCTATTTCTTTTAGGTTTATATATTTAGGCTTTCGCATTCCTACATAAAACGGGAACAGGCGGAAGAAGCGCTTGATGCGGTTCATCGGATGATGAAGCGCGCGTTCATTGGCCCATGGCGTCAGGTCGAGGTAGCGGAAATAGGCTTCCCGCAGCGGGTGCTGGCTGTCATAATCCCACGGCTTACGGTTGGTATAGTGTAAAATAACCGGATGAAGCAGCGTGTCGGTGAATTTCTTTTTCCATGCCTCATTTATCTGTTTAGGGCGGCGGTAAAAGGCATCCTGCACATTCCATTTCAGGTCAACCAGCACTTTGTGCTGATGGAGAATGCTGTTCAGTAAATCTTGATCGTTAAACAAAATTCGTTCGGGGTATTTGTGGAAATAATCAATGCAGGCATGAGATACGTCCTGCTTACGCCAGTAATCCAGATTAATCAGCAAGACTCCGGCATTGAAATAAGAATCTTCCATGGGGTATTTCAAAATTTCGTAGCGTTGAGGCTCTCGGCACCCCATGTCTTCTACTGCTGCTACTCCCACCTCATTGAGCGGTGTATTCCAGAAGGGACGGATATCTCCTACCACAACGATATCGCAGTCTAAGTAAAGCACCCGGTCAATGTCTTGCGGCAACAAATCCGACAAGATGCACCGGTAGTAAGTAGCCATCGAAATACGCTTGCTGAATTTGCGTATGGTAAATCCTTCTAATAAGGACATATCCGGCTCATAGAAACAAATCTGGTTCTGATAGCGGGCGGCAAGTTGGTTAAGCGTCTTTTTATCGTTTTCAGATAAGTCTCGTGCGATGATATGTGCGGTAAATCTTTCTTCTTTATTGTTCTCAAAGAGTGAAACAAGCGTTACGGCGCAGTGGCGTACGTAATTGCTGTCAATGTTGCAGGCAATATGTATCATGCTTCAGTGGAGGATTTAAGAATTCTATTTCTGCAAAGATATAAAGATATTGGTATAAAAGACTTATCTTTGCTTGAAACATTGCTTTTTAACTGAAAACTTGCTTGTTGATGGGTGATCATATTTTTTATAAAATGCGGAGCGGGAAACCGATTAAGTTTCTTGATTTCCTGAAAAATTTTGCCGGTTTGCTCATACCGGATGCATATTATCGTTCTCGGCTGAAACAAAAGTTGGCAAAGGCGCGTAAACGTCCTGACTATGCATATATGCAGCAGCGGGTAGATTACTACATGCGTATTACTGCACCGTGGAAGATGGCAGAGGAAGATAAACTGACGCGTGACCGGAGCTGGATTCATTATACGGGAGCGATTGGAGCTTATCGTAGAAAGATGTTTCATACGGCGTATTATTTTGACCAGCATGATGTAACACGTTGGTTTCCGCCTCGGTTGAGGTGGAACTTCTGCCCGGGTGACGTATATTTTACTCCGGAAGTTCCGACTGTGGTGAAAAGTCGTCTGCTTGCTTCGGATAATCAGAACTCAGTGGTGCTGAAATTGGATAAGTTACGTCACTTCATGTATGTACATGATACGAAGCCGTTCCGTGAAAAGAAAGACTGCGCCATTTTTCGTGGAAAGATTCGTCAAAGCCGCTTGCGTACGTTGTTTCTGGAAAAGTTTTTCGGCAATCCGTTATGCGACTGTGGGGTTGTAGGGCGGAATGAAGGCTGTCCGGAGGAATGGATGGCACCGAAAAAGACCATTCGTGAGCACTTGGACTATAAATTTATCATTGCACTGGAAGGAAATGATGTGGCATCTAACTTGAAATGGGTAATGTCGTCTAATTCATTGGCTGTCATGACACGCCCCACTTGTGAAACTTGGTTTATGGAAGGAACGTTGAAGCCTGATTATCATTATGTGGAAGTGAAAGATGATTTTTCTGATTTTGAGTAGAAACTTCATTATTATATCCATCATCCGGAGGAGGCTGAGGAGATAATTCGGCATGCGCATGAGTATGTTTCACAGTTCCGGAATGAAGAGCGTGAGGAGTTGCTTCAACTGATGGTGATGGAGCGTTATTTTAAGACTAGCGGACAATTCTAAAACCTAACTTAATAAAAAAACAATGCTGTTTAATTCGTTTGAGTTCTTGCTGTATTTGCCTCTTGTGTTTCTGCTTTACTGGTTTGTCTTTAAGCCCTTGCGTTGGCAAAACCTGTTTGTGGTGATAGCAAGTTATGTTTTTTATGGCTGGTGGGATTGGCGTTTTCTTTTGTTGATTGCGCTGACCACGTTTTGCAGTTTTTTGAGTGGAATTTGTCTGGAACGCTATGAAGGCAACCGCAAAAGGCAGAAATGGATCAGTGCCGGTAATATTATACTGAATCTGGGTATTCTTTGCACCTTTAAGTATTTTAATTTCTTCGGTGAAAATCTGTCGGTGCTGATGCGTGCTTTCGGTTGGGAGATTGATTGGGTGACTCTTGATATTTTGCTTCCGGTGGGAATCAGTTTTTATACTTTCCAGGCGTTGAGTTATACGATAGATGTGTATCAGCATAAGATGAAGCCCACTCATGATGTCGTGGCTTTCTTTGCTTTTATCAGCTTTTTCCCGCAACTGGTGGCAGGACCGATTGAACGGGCTACGAATCTGCTTCCTCAGTTTCTGAAAGAACGAAGTTTTTCGTACGAAAAAGCGGTGGACGGAATGCGGCAAATCTTGTGGGGACTGTTTAAGAAAATGGTCGTGGCAGATAATTGTGCGGTTGCGGTGAATGAGATTTTTGCCGATTATCAGGTGTTGGAGGGTTCTCATTTATTGTTGGGGGCAGTTTTCTTTACATTCCAGATTTATGGCGACTTTTCCGGTTATTCCGACATAGCAATCGGTACGGCCCGTTTATTTGGAGTCAACTTGATGCGCAACTTTAACTATCCTTATTTCTCACGCGATATTGCTGAGTTCTGGCGTCGCTGGCACATTTCGCTGACCACTTGGTTTCGTGATTACATCTATTTCCCTTTGGGAGGAAGCCGTTGTGCGAAGTGGAAGGTAATGCGTAATACCTTGATTATTTTCTTAGTCAGTGGCTTCTGGCACGGGGCAAACTGGACGTTTATCTGTTGGGGAGCTTATCATGCGTTTCTATTTTTTCCCTTATTGCTTTTAGGGCAGAACCGGAAATATACAGATGGGGTGGCAAAGGGAAGACTATTTCCTTCGTGGAAAGAGGCAGTGCAGATGGTGGTTACTTTTTTCCTTGCGGTAATAGGTTGGATTATTTTCCGGGCAGAAACGATTCATCAGGCTTGGGATTATATGGTATGTATGGTTACTAAATTCCATTTTACGATGCCGGCTCATGGAAAAGACCCGTTGATTTACATCGGTATCTTGCTAGTTATTGAATGGCTGCAGCGAGAGAAACAGTTCGGTCTACAGTTAGAAGAAAAAGGAATCTTCCGCTATCGTGCTGTGCGTTGGGCTATTTACTATATCGTATTTATCACAACCTTCCTTCTGGCCGGTCAGCAGGAGGAGTTTATTTATTTCCAATTCTAAGAAGAGAATGTCATGAAGAAATTTCTTATCTATGTAGGCATTTTTTCCTTGTCGCTGATTTTGCTGGCGGGAGGAATAGAGTATATGTTAAGGCAGGTACCGAATCCTCTTGCCTATAAACGGAGCTTATTGGAGAATCATGCAAAGGAAATAAAGACCTTGATTATCGGGAGCTCGGTGGTAAACTGTAGTGTGAATCCGGTATATTTGTCGGATAGCACCTATAATTTGGCAATTTCAGGGGAGTGGTTTCGCTTTAATCAAGCTTTATTTGAAAGATATGTTGATGATTTGCCTTCTCTGAAGAATGTGATATGGGGGATTTGTGTGCATTCGTTGTGGAGCGATGATAGTGAGGAGGTGGATGAAAGTAGCATTATAAATCACAAGATTTATATGAACATCGCTCGTGAAGGAGATTGGTTTCATAATACAGAATTACTTAACTTAGGTTCTTTGTCTCTGCGTAAGTGGTCAAAGTATTATATTCGGGGAAAATCGACGATGCCTTGTGATTCACTCGGGGTAGATCATAGCTATGATTGTGCGAACAAGGAGGCCGACTGGCTGGAAGAAATACCTCGTTTAGTGCGAGGGCAACATAAGCCTATGCTAGCAGATACAAACGGTGAGTTATATCGTGCGAATATTCAGCGTATGCATGAAGTGGCAAAGTTATGTCATGACCGGGGTATCCGTCTTTATTTGGTTTTGCCGCCTGTTCATCCTACCTATTATAAGCTGGCAGATAAGAAGCAGCTGGAACTTATCCACAAGGCGGTGGAAGAGGTAGCTGCCCGCTGGGATAACGTAAGTTATCACGATTATTTGGGGGATACACGATTCACGGATGATGACTTCTACGACGGGAATCATTTGAGCTCGGATCGAGGAGCAGAAAAGTTTACTAAATTATTAAAGGAAGACTTGTTTTAGGCAGGTCTTCCTTTAATAATTTTTAGTTGATTCCTTTTCGCTCTTTATAAGCGTTAATCAACTCTTGATATTTCTGGTCGTTTTTATTATGGGGATTCGGCTTGAAGTATAGGTTTTCCGGGATATGTTTGCCGTTATCCGTCAGGGTAGTACCGTTTTCATTTTTGACAATATCGAGTGCATCATACAGTTCTCCGGTCAGTGCGTCATAAGCGTTCATGGTCAGTGTATCACCATGTACCCGAATCTGTTGATAATACTTTCCTGCAATACCAAACTTATCAAATCTTTCTCCGAAGTAAATACGATATGTCTTCGGAGAGCAATGACTTACCGTGTAGAGAGGAGTAGTGGGTATTCCCGTTTGGGTATGGTTGGTCATGCGTCCGTAAGCATGTTCATGTCCTTGCAATACCATGTCAACACCAAATTCTTCTATGACTGAGCCGAACAGAGTCCGCTGAATGAGGTTATTATACTTTCCTTTGATGGAATGAATAGGATGGTGAAGTACGACTATTTTCCATCGTGCCTGACTCTTTTCCAATTGTTCTTTTAACCATTGCCGCTGCGTCCACAAATAGAAAAACTCCCGGTTGCTGTCCAGACAGAACAGCTGCATGTTGTTATACTTTAAAGTATAGACTTGATTTTCCCCAATCATCGAATCAAGGAAATAAGAAAAAATCAATGAAAATCTGCGTTCAAGTTTGCGGATAGGATATTTCAGATAGTCATGATTCCCCGTTACGGTAAGAATGGGATAATATTGTCCGATGGAATCCAGTCCCCTGAACGTTTCTCCCCAATAGGCATCAATAGGGCGTTCAGTCAGGTCACCTCCGAAGACGAGGAACTCGGTTTCCGGATGCTTTTGTAATGCTTTTTTCAGGAAGCTATTTGATTTTCCGTTGATACTGTCTTGTACGTCGCCTACGAAAAGGAAGGAATAATCATTTCGTGTGACTTGGTTTTGGGTTTTAAAGTTGTACCAAGGGGAGTATTTTCCACCGCTGCACACACGGTAGGTATAAGAATGTTCGGGAAGGAGGGAACGTATCCGGGCTACGTAATAGGCCGCTTTTCCGTTTCGGGAGCGGAATGTCTCTCCTTGTGCCTGAATCTGCAAGGTGTCTTCTGCTTGGCTATCGACTAACTCCACAAAGGAAGGAAGAACAACCGAGTCGCACTCCCAGCTGATATTGCGTGACAGTTCATCTTCGGTTCCGAATGTAAGAAGTACTCTTCCCGGCGAGGAGAGTGAGGTATAAGATGGTTCGGGGGGATTTCTAAACCATGCATTCCATCGTGAGTTTATCCAGAATCCTAATGCAAGTAGGATAACTGCAGTGATGCTTAGCTTGATAAGGGTTTTCTTTTTCATCTTGTTGAATAGATTGGTCTTTGTGGGGCAAAGATATAAATTAGAACTGTATATCACAGGGTTTGGGAAAATATAACTAACTTTACAGCCTCAAAAAATAAGAAGTCATGATAAAGAAACCTATTTTTTCGAATGTACTTTCACTGGCATGGAATTTACTGATTGTATATGTATGTTACTCTATTTGCCGGCTTGCGTTTTTGCTGACTAATCTTTCTATTTTCAGTGAAAAACTTGATTTCAGTTATATGTCGGGGCTGTTTGGGGCAGGAGTCATTTTTGACACGACGGCTATCTTGTATAGCAATGCTCTGTTTATCCTGCTGTTTCTCTTTCCGTTTCACTGGAAAGAACATCCGGTTTTTTATAAAGGGGTGCGATGGGTCTTTACAGTTGTTAATACACTCTTCCTGATAACGAATCTGATAGATTGCGTTTATTTCCGCTTTTCCGGTCGCCGCACTACAATGAGTGTTTTTCAGGAATTTAGTCATGAGGGAGGCAGTAATCTGACTTCTATTTTTCTGAAAGAATTTGCTGTTAACTGGTACTTGGTGTTGCTGGCAGCGGCACTGGCTTATATGCTCTATAAATTGTATCGTGCTCCCCGGTCTTACCCGGTAAAGAACAAACTTGGTTATTATTTGATGCAAACGGCTACGCTGGTGATTGCCATTCCGTTTGTCGTTTTCGGCATGCGTGGAGGGATGACGGCTGCCACTCGCCCCATTACCATCAGTAATGCCAATCAGTATGCCGACCGTCCGGTGGATGCTTGCTTGGTACTCAATACTCCTTTCTCTATGTTCCGCACGTTGGGAAAGAAGGCCTTTATCATTCCTGATTATCTGCCGGAGGCTGAAGCCGGAGCCGTTTATGATCCGCTCATTCTTCCAGCCGACTCTGCACAGTTCCGTCCGATGAATGTCGTGGTGCTGATAGTGGAAAGTTTCAGCAAGGAGTTTGTCGGAAGTTTTAATTCTCATTTGGATGGGGGAACCTATAAAGGATATACCCCTTTTCTTGATTCGCTGCTGACTAAAGGTTTGACGTTCGAGTATTCATATAGCAATGGCCGGAAAAGTATCGACGGAATGCCTTCTGTACTTTCGTCTATCCCAAGTTTTGTAGAGCCGTTCTTTCTTACTCCGGCCTCACTCAATGATGTATCCAGCCTGGCAAGAGAGCTGAAGCATAAAGGATATTATTCAGCCTTTTTTCATGGAGCGATGAATGGCTCGATGGGGTTTCAGGCATTTGCCAATTCGGTAGGCTTTGATAGTTATTGGGGACGTACGGAGTATAATGCAGACCCGAAGTATAATGGTGATGATGACTTTGACGGTACATGGGCTATTTGGGATGAAGAATTCATGCAGTTCTACTGCGACCGTATGACGGAGTTCAAGCAGCCTTTTGTGACTTCTCTGTTTACAGCAACTTCGCATAATCCGTATGCTTTGCCGGAACGTTATAAGAATGTATTTCCGAAGGGTACCCATCCTATTCATGAGTGTATCGGTTATACAGATCATGCGTTGCGTAACTTCTTCGCATCGGCATCGAAGCAGCCTTGGTATGCAAATACGCTCTTTGTGCTGACTGCTGACCATGCAAGTATGAATGAGCATCCGGAGTATGTAACCGATTTGGGTGCCTATAAAGTTCCTATTTTGTTTTATGCACCGGGTATGCCGGAGTTGGCTAAAAGAGATTCTGTAACGATTGCTGAGCAAATAGATATTATGCCTACCGTTTTGGGTCTTTTGGGATACGATCGTCCTTATATCGGTTTTGGACAGGATATTCTTCGTACACCCGCAGCTGATAAGTTTGCAGTGAACTATATTAATGGAAGTGGAGTTTATCAGTTCCTGAAAGGTGACTATCTGATTCAGTTTGACGGAGAGAAGGTTATTCATGCGTATCGTTTCCGAACAGATTTGCTGATGGAGAACGATGTGAAAGATACTATGCCGCAGGATATTCGTCAAGCTATGGAGAAGCAGCTGAAATCAATTATTCAGCAATATATGCAGCGGATGAATACGAACGGATTGGTTTACCGTGAGTAAGTACATATCAAAGGAAAAGTCCCTTTGATTCAAAGAAGAGAAACTTCTGAGAGTCAAAGGGACTTTTTTTATAGATCAGTATCTGATAGGATACTTATGCGTTCTTGTTGGCACGTTTACGTTCGATCTCGTCCAAGATAACCTTACGCATGCGCATGCTTTTGGGAGTAACTTCTACGTACTCATCTTCTTTGATGTATTCCAACGCTTCTTCAAGAGAGAATACAATCGGAGGAATGATACGCGCCTTGTCATCCGAACCAGATGCACGCATATTGGTCAGCTTCTTCGATTTGGTAACATTGATAACCAAGTCGTTTTCATGTACGTGTTCACCTACCACTTGTCCGGCATAGACTTCATCTTGCGGGTAGATAAAGAACTTACCGCGGTCTTGCAATTTATCGATAGCATAAGCAAAAGCAGTTCCGCCTTCCATAGCAATCATTGAACCGTTAGTACGGCGAGGAATATCTCCCTTGAACGGCTGGTATTCTTTGAAGCGGTGTGCCATGATTGCTTCACCTTGAGATGCTGTCAGTACATTGGTACGCAGACCAATAATACCGCGTGAGGGCATATCAAATTCAATGTTGACACGGTCGCCTTGTGTTTCCATGGAAACCATTTCACCTTTACGGCGAGTAACCATATCAATCATTTTGCTTGAGAACTCTTCAGGAACACTGATTGTCAGTTCTTCAATCGGCTCACATCTCACTCCGTCGATTTCCTTGAAGATAACCTGCGGCTGACCTACCTGTAATTCGTATCCTTCACGACGCATGGTTTCAATCAAGACAGACAAGTGAAGCACACCACGTCCAGATACAATCCATTTTCCGTCTTCGTTTTCTGTTTTACGAACACGTAATGCAAGGTTCTTATCCAACTCTTTCATCAAGCGGTCGTGGATATGGCGAGAAGTCACGAATTTACCTTCTTTTCCGAAGAACGGTGAGTCATTGATGGTAAAGAGCATGCTCATGGTCGGCTCATCGATCGCGATAGGAGGCAATGCTTCCGGATTTTCAAAATCACAGATCGTATCACCGATTTCGAATCCGTCAATACCTACGATGGCGCAGATATCACCTGAAGAAACCGATTCTACTTTTTTGCGGCCTAATCCTTCAAAGGTGTGAACTTCTTTGATTTTTGACTTCACCATTGAACCGTCACGTTTGGCAAGCGTGATATTCATACCTTCTTTCAAGGTTCCCCGGTGAACACGTCCTACGGCAATACGTCCTGTATACGCAGAGTAGTCAAGTGAAGTAATCAACATTTGGGGAGTTCCTTCCAGCTGTTTAGGAGCAGGAATATATTTAACGATGGCATCAAGCAACGGAGCGAGGCTGTCGGTCGGTGTATTCCAATCTGTACCCATCCAGTTATTCTTGGCAGAACCGTAAAGTACGGGGAAGTCCAATTGGTCTTCAGTGGCGTTGAGGCTGAACATCAAGTCGAAAACCATTTCATATACTTCTTCCGGGCGGCAGTTAGGCTTATCAACCTTGTTCACAACCACAATGGGCTTCAGTCCGATTTGTAATGCTTTCTGTAATACGAAGCGAGTTTGAGGCATGGGACCTTCAAACGCATCAACGAGCAGGATACATCCGTCGGCCATGTTAAGCACACGTTCCACTTCTCCACCGAAGTCAGCGTGTCCCGGAGTATCAATGATATTGATTTTCGTACCGTTGTAATTGATTGAAACGTTTTTCGAGAGAATGGTTATCCCGCGTTCGCGTTCCAAATCATTGTTATCCAACACCAGTTCACCATTGGTTTGGTCATTGCGGAACAGATGTCCCGCCAGCATCATTTTGTCCACCAGTGTAGTCTTTCCGTGGTCTACGTGGGCAATAATGGCAATGTTTCTAATGTCTTGCATACTTATACCTATAGATTTGTTGGCAAAGTTACTATTTTTCTGCATATTATTTGTTACGATAGCAAGAGATTTTTTCTGTAAATCGCTTGCTATCTGAAAGATTATCCCTATCTTTGCAACCGCAAATCAAATTTATACATTTTAAAAGGTCAAAATTATGTATTTAGACGCAGCTAAAAAACAAGAAATCTTTGAAAAGTACGGAAAGTCTAACACTGATACTGGATCAGCAGAATCTCAGATTGCATTGTTTTCATACCGTATTTCTCGCCTGACTGAGCACATGAAGCTCAACAGAAAAGATTATAGCACTGAAAGAGCTCTTACTGGATTGGTAGGAAAACGTCGTTCTTTGTTGAACTACTTGAAAGACCGCGATATCGAAAGATACCGTGCTATCGTTAAAGAGCTTGGCTTGCGTAAGTAATTTGTTACTTGCTGCAACACACAAAAAAGCGGGTCGCTTCCTTCGGGGAAAGCGACCCGCTTTTTTTAGCTGACTAGTCATCAGGTTATCTTGTGCCTTCAGGCAGGATATACAAGATTGTCTTCCGTAAGCTGTTCCAGTACCTCATGAAGGAATTTGGCAGCTTCCCATTTAGCCATCGGAAGGTTCATCATCAGGTAATTTCCGCAGTCCTTTGGTGTAGCCCCCGGAACATCACCTTCAAACTCGGCAATGAAACGGAAGGTTTCCTGCATCAAGGGAACAATGTCATGTGAGGTTAGGTCGCCTTTCATGACCAGATAGTTTCCGGTGAGACAACCCATCGGTCCCCAGTAAATGATTTTATCTGCCCATATAGGGTGGTTGCGGAGAAAGGTAGCGGCAAGGTGTTCCATGGTGTGGATTTCTGCTTGTCCTAAAGCCGGTTCGCGGTTTGGCTCTTTCATACGGATGTCGAATGTTGTTACAGTTTCATTGCCAACGGTATCTTTGCGTGATACATAGATGCCGCGTAACAAACGGATGTGGTCAATGGTGAAACTTGGTATTTTTTTCATAAGTTGTAAGTTTGAGTTCTTAAGCTTTTAAGTTTATAAGTTTTAGAGTCGGTAAGGTTCTGAATACCTTAGGATAATCATTTCAGAATCTTGTTTCCTTAAAACGCTACTTAAATCTTTCCCGGAAGTGCTTTCAGGAAGGTTTCGGTAACCCGGAAGGAACGGTCTGCCATTTCCCCCCAGAAATTCTGGTACTGTTCAAAGTGTTGGTCGGCTCCCGGTGTGTCGCTGATGATGCGGAAGCTGATGAAAGGAACTTGGTATAAATAACATACTTGTGCTATGGAAGCAGATTCCATGTCTACAGCGAGCCCTTCGGGAAAATTATGCTTGATATCATTCAGTTCTTTACGGTCTGTAATAAATTTGTCTCCCGTGCAAATGAGTCCGCCGTGGATAGCGGTTTCGGTGTCTAATGAGAGTGCACAATTATATAGGGTGTCATTTCCTTGGAAGAAAGTAGGAAGTCCTTGAATCTGTCCGTAAGCATTTCCTTCACCGCACCATACATCGTGATATACAATTTGTTTACTCACCACTACATCCATAACATTCAGGCAAGTGTCAATACCTCCTGCCACTCCGGTGCTGATGATGCAATCGGGTTGGAAGTTACGTATGAGCTCTACAGCTCCGGCTGCAGCGTTTACCTTGCCGATGCCGCACTGCATTAATACAATGGTATTGTTTTTAATAGATCCTTCTATATAGGTAAATGGACCTTCTTTTCTTTCTGTTTTGTTTTCAAGTTGGCTTGCCAGTTGTTTCTGTTCTGAAGACATGGCGGTGATGATTCCTATTTTCATTGGCTTGAGTTTATAAATTATAAGTTTATAAGTTCTTGAGTTTTTTAGTTTATGGTTCTTGGCTTCTTAGCTTTATAGTCGTAAAGCCTTCTTCTAAATGGATATTTGTCTTTTTGTTCTTCTGTCTAAAAGCACTCCATGTTTTAGTTCTTGAGCCTTCACTATATTATGTATATCTTTTCTTTTGTCTAAAAGCATCCCATCTTTTGTTTGAGAATCATAAAAACTGAAAAACTCAAATAAACTAACGGCAAATTTACGACTTTTCACTCGGTATTGTGTTATCTTTGCCTACTGAAAACATTAATAATTAATAAACTACTTCATTATGAAAGAGTTTCGGAAAATATTTCCCGATATGGTTGCAATTATGCTTTTTGCATTGATTGCGTTTGTTTATTTCTTCCCGGCGGTAACAGAGGACCGGATTTTGGCTCAGCATGATGCCGTAGCAGGTATCGGTGCAGGGCGCGAAATGCAGGAGTATAGAGAAGCTACAGGTGAACGTACGCGTTGGACGAATGCGATTTTCGGTGGAATGCCGACTTATCAGATGTCGCCAAGTTATGATTCTTCGGATACACTGAATGTGGTACAGAAAATTTATCGTTTGTTCTTGCCTGATTATGTATGGTATGTGTTTATCATGTTGTTGGGCTTTTACATCTTGCTCCGTGCTTTTAATTTTAAGGTCTGGATGGCAACGCTTGGTGCGGTAATCTGGGCATTCTCTTCGTACTTCTTCATTATCATTGCTGCCGGGCATATCTGGAAATTTGTGACGTTGGCATACATTCCACCTACGATTGCCGGTATGGTATTGGTATATCGTGGGAAATATTTGTGGGGTGCTGTAGTAACTGCTTTGTTCGTGGCATTGCAAATTATGTCGAATCATCCTCAAATGAGCTATTATTTTCTTTTCGTCATGCTGTTTATGGCTATGGCATACGGTGTTTCGGCTTGGAAGGAAAAGCAAATGCCTCGTTTCTTGAAGGCAAGTGCGGTATTGGTGGTTTCCGGACTGGTAGGTGTGTGCATCAATCTTTCTAATCTGTATCATACCTATCAATACAGCAAAGAGAGTATGCGTGGAAAGAGTGAACTGGTAAAGGCAAATTCAGCCGACCAGACGGATAGCGGACTAGAGCGTAGTTATATTACACAATGGAGCTATGGTATCGGAGAAACCTTTTCATTGCTTGTTCCCAATGTAAAAGGGGGAGCTTCAGTTCCTTTAGCACAGAACGAGAAAGCAATGGAGAAAGCCAATCCGATGTATAGTGGTTTGTACAGCCAGTTGGGGCAGTACTGGGGTGAACAGCCGGGAACATCGGGTCCGGTATATGTAGGAGCTTTTGTGATGTTTCTTTTCGTCTTGGGACTGTTTGTGGTAAAAGGTCCGATGAAATGGGCATTGGCTGGAGGAACCTTATTCTCTATCTTGCTTTCATGGGGACATAACTTTATGGGACTGACCGATTTCTTTATTGACTATATTCCGATGTACAGTAAATTCCGTGCGGTTTCTTCCATTCTTGTGATTGCCGAATTTACCATTCCGCTGTTGGCAGTCATGGCATTGAAAGAGGTGATAGAGCGTCCGCAGCTGATACGTGAACAGGCAAAAGTTTTTTATGGGAGTTTTGCTCTTACGGGAGGGCTGGCATTGTTATTTGCCCTTGCACCCTCATTCTTCTTTCCGTCGTATGTATCTTCGGCTGAATTGAGTGCATTACAACAAGCCATTTCTGCCGACCAGCTTGCTCCGATTCTGATTAATTTGGAAGAGGTGCGCAGCTCCATCTTTACCTCTGATGCATGGCGCAGTTTTTTCATTATTCTATTGGGGGTAGCTTTGGTATGGATGTATGGAGCGGGGAAATTGAGAGCTTCACTATTGGTGGGTTTGCTTACTGTGCTTTGTCTGGCAGATATGTGGAGTGTGAATAAGCGTTACCTTTACGATGATCAGTTTGTGGCGAAAGGGACGGAGATGCAACCCTTCCTTCAGCCGACGGAAACCGACAAGGAAATTCTGAAAGACAAATCGCTTGATTACCGTGTGCTGAACCTATCGGTAAATACATTCAATGAAAACAATACAGCTTATTGGCATAAAAGCATCGGGGGGTATCATGCTGCGAAGCTTCGCCGCTATCAAGAGCTGATAGAAACACATATTCAAGGGGAAATCACTTCCTTGTTTAAAAAACTTCCCGAAGTGGGAGGAGATATGAATCAGTTGGGTGCCGGACTGACTCCGGTCTTGAATATGCTGAATACACGTTATTATATCTTCCCGTTGCAGGGGGGAAAGACCATGCCGCTCTTTAATCCGTATGCTCTGGGCAATGCCTGGTTTGTGGATGAAGTGAAGTATGTGGACAATGCCAATGAGGAAATAGAAGCACTTCGTTCTATCGACCTGGCACGGACGGTAGTGGTTGACAAGCGGTTTGCCGGCTGTGTGAAGTCTTCTGCTGCTGATAGTTTGAATGCCATTACACTGAAAGCATATAAGCCTAATGCCTTGACTTATGAAGTGAATACGGCAAAAGGAGGAACGGTAGTTTTCTCAGAGATCTATTATCCGGGATGGCGTTCCTATGTTGATGGTAAAGAGGTAGAGCATGGACGTGCTGACTACGTGCTTCGTGCGATGAATGTACCGGCAGGAAAGCATACCGTTGAGTTTGTATTCGATCCGCAATCGCTTCATGTGACCGAGGGAATAGCCTTTACGGTGTTGGCACTGCTTGCAGTGGGTGTATTGCTCGCCATCGGCTTGCCTTGGTATCGCTGGCGTAAGGCATAAAGCCGTCTGTATGGGTGGCAAACTGCCTCCTCTAAACATGTTTTCACGAAAATTGCCTGCACCCTACACGTTTTGAGGGTTAAGGCATTCTGAATAAATAAGTTAAAAGCGTGTAGGACGCAGTGTAGGTAAAGGATTTTAACTACACCGTCCTACACGCTTGTTTTGTTTTTGCTGGTAGTGCTTTTTGAAAAAATTGACACTAATCTCCGGATAATGCCAAATTCCTGCTGGGTTAACATCCTTTTCCCGTAATCTTTTCCTTGTTTTCTCATGAGAAATTCTACTGCCCACTATTATGAGTTGTACGACTCATAATAGTGGGTTATATAACCCATAATAGTGAGTTATACGCCCCATAATAGTGGGCTATAGAAATCATGCAGGAAAAGATGGAATATCATGGAGGGAATTTCAAGTAAACGAAGCAGTTCTGGGGTATAAAATAGATTCATTGTCTGGTCAACAGGAATATTATGCATCCCGCTAATCCCAGAGATTATACGCGAATGCTTATCGAAAAAAGTAATCCCTGCCTTCACCCAGTGAAGATGAAGGCAGGGATTATTGATATTTAGAAAATTAGTTCAGCTACTTTATTTTCCGCAAGGTTCAAAGCGGAGTTTATAACTTAACGGCAGTGGAGATACTTGATATACAGGAAGTGTATCCACATCTTGTCCGCAACTGGCGTTACCTACTCCGCGAACGGCTGCATCGAGGTGAAGAACCGTGTAAGGACGGGCTTTCATCTCCCACATGTGGTTGGTATTCATCAAGTCTTCGTCAGTATAACGCAAGGCAGAGAAAGAAACGTTTCCTTCTGTACGGATGCAGATACCCTTGCCCGAAGCATCAGTCAGTTTCAGTTCACGCAAGCCTTCACGGTTACCCATAGACTGAGGTTTCACATAAGCTTCATCCATCTGTTCTACCGTAGTGGCATAGCGGCCTACTTGGCAGCCTTCTTTGCGGTCGGAATAGTTCTCCCAAGGGCCATAAGCATAATAATCCACTTGATTCAGAGCCGAGTTCACGCCACATACCAGCCCGCAACGGCGTAACTGATTAGCTACCGGTGTAAACTGGGCATTCAGTTCCATGGTGCCGTTAGGCAAGAAGGTATAAACAAGATCAGTTCCACAGAGCGAGCCTTTGCGCCCTGTAGTAACAACTACCTTTCCGTCAGTTTCGGAAACGCTGCAAGTACCAGTTTCCTCCAGTCCGTTTGCAGTCTGAGTGAAGCGGTCGTTTTCAATCCAACGGTGATTATCGTAGATAAATCCTTCGCCGTGGCTGAGGAAAGATACCCCGTTCATTACCAGTTCTGTCATGCGTCCGGTTGAGCGTTGGAACACCGCTTTCAGTAAGTCGTTGGTTATCACGATTTCCTTTTCGTTTTCTTCTACGCGGTAAGTAGACTTACCTTTTATTGTTGACGGGCGGTTAGCCATTGCTGTTCCTTCATTCAGTGTATATTGGTAATGCGACAACAGATGTCCGGCAGGAGCCCATGGCTGCGCTTCTTTCAGACAGACAGCTACGTTCAGCATCAGTTCCTGTCCTTTCTTGGCAGCCTGTTTCACGGTGATTCCGTTCAGCTTCAAGTTGATGGCTAACGAGTCATCGGGAGCCACAGCCGATAAGTTGATGCTGTCGGCAGGCAATTCCACTCCGTCAACCACTGCATTCCATCGCAGGTAGAAGTGGTCAAGTGAAAGGAAATCGTATGTATTGCAAAGATGTACGGTTACTTCTTTTCCTTTTGGGTTGATGTCGCAGTTTCCGAAGTGTACATACTGATAAACCGCCTTCACTTCTTTCAGTTTCGGCGATTCCTCACGGGTTGCAGGAATAATACCATTTGAACAGAAGTTACCTTGGTGCGGACCGGGGAAGTCATATCCGGTATGCAGGCGGTAAATCCCCTTCTTGATTTCATTCGGTTCGTAGATGGCTTGGTCTACCCAGTCCCAAATAGCTCCACCGATGGTAGAGGTGCTCGATTCGATGCTTTCCCAATACTCCTTCAAGTTGCCGATGGCATTCCCCATGGCATGAGCATATTCACAGATAAACATCGGTTTGTCGAATGAGTTGACATGCTCATCCATCCACTTCATTCCGGGATACATTTTTGAGTAAAGGTCACTGAAGCGGTTTCCTCCGTACGCTTTTTCATCGCGCGTACCTTCATAATGTACGGGGCGGCTGTCTAGTTTCTTGGCAGCATCATAGCAAGCCTGGAAGTTGCTTCCGCCGCCGGCTTCATTACCCAAGCTCCAGAAAATGACTGAAGGATGGTTGCGGTCACGCAATATCATGCGGTCAATACGGTCAACGAATGCTGGAATCCATGAAGGCATATCGCTGATTGACTGGTTGGCATGGTCTTCCAAGTCGGCTTCATCCATGGTATATAAGCCGAAATAGTCGAACATGGCATACATCTTTGCATCGTTCGGATAATGTGAGGTACGGATGGTATTGATGTTATTCTGTTTCATCAGCAAAACATCCTGAAGCATCGATTCGGTAGTTACGGCACGTCCGTAAAGCGGATGGCTGTCATGGCGGTTTACTCCCTTGAAGAAGACACGCTGGCCATTGATATAAACCAGCGAACCACGGATTTCAATATCGCGGAATCCGAATTTAGTAGAAAAAGCCATTTCGTCTTTGCCGGCAGCCCGTTGTACTACATGCACTGTATACAGTTCAGGGGTTTCTGCTGTCCATAAGGTCAGATTATTCAGAGGAAATTCAAACTCGGCTGTGCTTAAAGTCTGTGTATCCGTATAGCGGATATTTTTTGCAGCTTCTGTCAACAACTTTCCTTCTGGAGTAAACAAGCGTACCATAACCTCTTTAGTACCTTTCAGGCGGTCACGGTTATCTAAGGCAAGGCGAATTTTCATGGTTCCATTTCGGTAAGCTGCCTGCTTGTCAAGTGAGGCTGTAATATAATGGTCGCGTACTGAAACAAGAGGTGTATTATAGAGATAAACATCGCGGAAGATACCACTCATGCGGAACATATCCTGACACTCCAGATACGAGCCGTCGCTCCAACGGAACACCTGTACCGCCAGACGGTTTTCACCCCGTTTCAAGTAAGAGGTAATATCGAATTCAGCTACATTGTTTGCTCCCTGTGTATATCCCACATATTTTCCGTTCAGGTAAACGAATGCTGCGCTGTAGATACCGCCAAAGTGGATAAACGTACGTTTGCCCGTCCATTTTTCGGGAACTTCGAAGGTACGTACATACGAGCCTACGGGGTTGATTCCATAATTCTTGCCTCCATCATTAAAGCCTCGGCGGGCATCGATAAACGGAGGAATATTGGCATGCGGATATTCTACGTTGGCATAAATCGGGCGGTCATAACCTTGCATTTCCCAGTTTGATGGAACCGGAATGGTAGCCCAGCCTGATACGTCATAGTCCTCCTTATAGAAATCAGTCGGGCGTTGCGACGGTTCGGGAACAAAGTGAAAGCGCCAGTCGCCATTCAGTGAGCGGAAACTTTCGCTCCGGTTAGCTACCCACGGTGTGTCATAAAAGGCGCGGTCGTCCACCATAGCTTGTTCATTTGGGTAAGGCAAATAAGTGGCATGTCCGTCTTCTTTATTTTCAGCAAAGCGGGTTTCATCTTCCCAGTATACTTTGGGACGGTCTGCCAGATTGTAGAGCATACTTGCGGGTATCGGCATGTTGCTGGCTTTGATTTGGAAGAATGTTTCCGGCAGTTTGGCAGCTTTTTTCTTGGCAAGTAATATCAGTTTGCCTTCCCGGTTACAAGCCAGAATCAGTTCCGGGCTGTTAGTCGGAAAAATCTGATACACTTCTCCGTTTTTTTTCACGGTCCACAGTTGCGATTCATCTGAGCCGTTGTTCTCGGTAACGCCCAAAGAGTTATCTGTACGGGCATGCAAGGCCTGATTATCGAACGGGTTCATGAAACGGAAACTGCTCGACAAGTCGGTAATGCTCCACTGTTGGAACTTGTCTTTGGCACGAGGGGCAACCAGAATCGGTTTCGCATCCCCTTTTTGATAGGCAATCACCTTCTCCGGCTGTGATGCAGGGAAGATGTTGTAAAGCTTGTCTTTGGCAAAACTCACTTGTGCGGAAACGCTTTGCAGTCCGCCGATCAGTAAGGTTATCACAAAAATAAGAATACTGCGTGTCATACTATTCGTTTTAGTTTTTAAAAAGTTTACGCGGATAAAGATAAGAAAAAAATCGTTTATCCGCGTATGCTATGAGGTTTATTCTATGATAATTTCGTCGATATAGAAGCGTGAAGCCTGTCCTGGCCGGTTATGGTCTTTCGGGCAGTTTCCGGAAGGCTCGAAAGTAAACTTCACATAGCGTGCTTCTGCGCCATCCGATGCAACCGTGATATTGTCAATGAAGGTACCTTCTTTATAAATGTCCTTATCGGCAAACGTGCAAGTTCCCACTTCAGTGAATGATTGGCTGTCGGTTGAAACCTCCACTTTCATGCTGCGAGGTTTATGTACAGCCATACCATAGTTGGTGATACATCCCGCCGTGAATTTCTTCAGCGATTCGTTCTTTTGTAAATCAATGGTGAACGATACAGGTTTGTTCATTCCTCCGGTAAACCATTCAAAGTCGGTTTGCCGAGAGCTTCCCCGCAAGCCGTTTACCAGAATCTGCATGTCGGCATTTGCTTTGAGCAAAGGCTTGGCAGTAGCTTTATTCCACTCAACAGGAAGAATCAAGGTTTTTCCCATCTGGCGGTCTCCGTTGAAGGTAGCTGCTTTTACCGTAGTGCTTTCAGTTAAGCCGAAAGGTTGCGTATAAAGGGTAGAGGCAGAAGTAGGTTCCGAACCATCTACTGTATAGCGTATTTCTACATCCGGGCGTTCACATTCCAGATTCACTTCCAGCTTACCGAAGCTGTCGGGAGATACTTTATGTTGGATATTATACATAGAGCGTGCATAAACCACCCCTTTCTGTTTTAAGTGTGCGGTATAGTTATCCAGTCCTTTCAAGAAGCGTTCCCAGTTTCGTTCTCCTTTCGGTACCCATGCAATTTCAGCTAACGCAGCCAGACGGGGAAATACCAGATAGAACACATCGTCTGAGTTATAACAGAATTCGGTCCACATACTGGCTTGTAATCCCATCAGAAGGTTTTCATATTCAGGCTTCCAGCTGTCTTGTACCGGCTCATAATCGAATAACCCTTTCAGTGTATTGTTTCCGAAGTACGTCAGCGGTTCAAACCATTGCGGTCCCTGGTAGCGAATCAGGTAAGCTACCTTGGCAGGAGTCATCACAAAGCGGTGTCCTTGGGCGGCGGCTTTCAAGGCAGCATTTCCCATACCTTGCCATCCGAAAATAATAGCATCTTTGGGTAATTTGCTGTTGGTCAGTTCATCCCATCCCATCACCTCTTTGCCTTTACTGCGTGCGTAGGCACTCATGCGTTCCATGAAATAGCCCTGTAATTCTTCTTCATTGGCTAAATGCTCCTTGCGGATGCGTTGCTGGCAAAGCGGGCATTTTTTCCAGTTGGTTTTGGTTGCTTCATCTCCTCCCAAGTGCATATAGCGTGAAGGGAACAAAGCCATCACCTCATCCAATATATCCTGTAAGAAGCGGAATGTTTCCTCTTTGCCGGCGCAGAAAATAATTTCAGCGTTTCTGCCTCCAAGTCCGGGAAGTACTCCGATGAACTCTTTTACTACTGGGCAGGCATATTCCGGATAAGAAGCCAAAGCCGCATTCGAGTGCGCCGGAATATCGATTTCAGGGATAACATCAATCTGGCGTTCGGTGGCATATTGGATAATCTCCTTCATGTCTTCCTGTGTATAGAATCCCCCTACGGTTGCTTTTTCGTCTTTGGTAGGATTGCGTCGTGCGGGGAAGGGAATACCGGGACGGTCCATGCGCCAGGCTCCCACTTCAGTAAGGCGAGGATATTTCTTGATTTCCAGTCGCCATCCGTTGTCATCGCTCAAGTGCAGGTGCAGGCGGTTAAGTTTCAGCATTGCCATGCAGTCAATCATGCGCAAAACATCTTCTTTCGGCATGAAAAAGCGAGCTACGTCTAACATAAATCCGCGGTAGCCGAAGCGAGGTTCGTCACGCACGGTCATTGCCGGAACCGTCCAGTCTGCCTGACTGGTTGTTTTACCTTCGATAGCGGCTGGTAGCATTAAGCGTAAGTTCTGCAAAGCATAGAAGAACCCTTTGGTATCTGCAGCTTTCAGTGTAATCCGGCTGCTTTCCACCGTCATTTCGTATGCATCTTCTTTCAGTGCATCATTGATTTCCAATACAATGTTTCCTTCTGTACCTACTTTCACTTCCGGGGTAAATCCTGCAGCTCCGGTAAACAGAGAGGCAAATAAGTTAGCTACTCCCACTTCATTCTCACTCGGCACTGCAATCACCGTCTGAGCATTAAAAGTAAACGATCCGTTTGTCTTTTCCATTGCCAGCGGAGTGGGTATAATCACTTGGTCATCCATGCTTTGTGAAGAATGGCAGCCGGAAAGTCCGACTGTCATTCCTATCAAGCAGCATGTTGCCCATTTTTTTATCATGTCATTTTTTATCATGTCTGTTTTTTTATTTGAAATGCTTTTAATTCTGTTTATTCACGGTCGCGCTCCGGTGAGAAACGAACAGGGTCATTATACTGTTCTTGCAACTGAAGCATCTGCTGTTTCATTTCTGCTACAACCGGTTCATAAGTTGCTTCACCATATAAATTATGTAATTCATTCGGATCATTTTTCAAATCATACAGTTCCCTGTGGTCAATGTCATTATAGAAATGAATCAGTTTGTAGCGGTCGTTACGTACGCCGTAATGACGTTTCACCATGTGTTCTGCCGGATATTCGTAGAAGTGGTAGTACAGTGCCTTGCGCCAGTCGGCAGGATGCTCCCCTTTCAGCAGTGGCAACAGTGAAACCCCGTGCATATCTTCGGGAACCTCCACACCTGCCAGTTCCAGGAAGGTAGGTCCGTAGTCGATGTTCTGTACCATTTCTGTAATATCTCCTTTGGCGGTCAGACCTTTTGGAAGATGCATAATCAAAGGAGTGTGCATAGATTCCTCGTACATGAATCGCTTGTCAAACCATCCGTGTTCGCCCATATAGAAACCTTGGTCGGAAGTATAAACCACCAGTGTATTATCCATCATCCCTTTTTCTTCCAGATAATCCAACACACGTCCCACGTTGTCATCCAGTGATTTCACCACCTTCAGGTAGTCACGGATATATCGTTGGAATTTCCATTCAGCCAAGTCTTTTCCTTTGAGGTTCTGTTTGTAGAACTCCTCTGTAATGGGTTTGTAAAAGTCTTCAAACTGTTTGCGTTCTTCCGGATCCATTCGGCTCAGCATATTTTCGTAGCTTTTTTTCAGACGCGATTCTTTTCCGTCTTTCAGCAGCTTCAAGTCGTATGCCAAGTCCATATCCTTTAAGATGCTCATCTCTTGAGCCGCAGCAGCCGGGCGTCCTTCATAGTCATCGTAGAAAGTTTCCGGCAGTGGGAACGTCTGGTCTTCGTAAAGCGGTAAGTTTTTGATTTCCGGCAACCAGTTTCGATGTATAGCCTTATGGTGGATAAGCAGACAGAACGGCTTGTTTTTGTCGCGCTGATTTTCCATCCAGTCAATACTCATGTCGGTAATGAGGTTCGTGAGATAGCCTTTCTTCCGGATGGTATCATTTTCCATTGTAATAAAGTCGGGATTATAATAATTACCCTGTCCGGGTACTATTTCCCAGTGGTCGAATCCGGTAGGCAGGCTTTCCAGATGCCATTTTCCGATAATGGCAGTTTCATAGCCGGCTTTGCGCAGCAATTTAGGGAAGGTTTGCTGTGTGCTGTCGAATACACAAGTAGAGTTGTCATAGAATTTATTGGCGCATGAGTGTTTCCCGGTAAGCATACAAGCACGGCTGGGACCACTCAGTGAGTTGGCAACAAAACTGTTGGTAAACCGAACTCCGTCGGCAGCAATACGATCCAAGTTTGGGGTTTTTGCGTAACGGGTATCATAGCAGCTCATCATTTGGGCTGTATGGTCGTCGGTCATGATATAAACAATGTTATAAGGTTTGGGTTCTTCTGCCTTCTTGCTTTGGCAGGAAGAGAATAGCGGTGCTGAAGCGGCAACACCAGCCATGGAGTAAAGTAACTGAATCGTTTTCATGATACGATATTTTATATGTTTTTAATTTGTTGACCGAGTATTTTTATAAGTCTCACTGCATGAAAACCGACAGTATAACCGGGTTGCGATTAGACAGATTCGATTTAAGGTGAAAGCTGTTTTGTTTTATAACAAGGGTGAACAGATACTTACTATTCACTATGCAAAAATGCTGATTTAATTAGAAAATGATGTTCTATTTCTGCTAAAAAAACTCCAAAAATCGCTATTCTGTACTTTTTTATCTGTTTTTTCAGGCTGACAAGGCTTTTTTATAAGTTGACTGGGTATCAGTTGACTAGTTGATTAGGCTTTAAAAAGCTTTCGTTTCTGAAACCTTGTCACCTGTTTGCGGAAAATATTTTTGAGGCAGATGCTAATTAAATTTTTTATTTATTTTGCGTATAAGTTTTTATTTTTGTATTTTTGCCTTGTTGTAATAAAGAAATTATTTTTTAATTTAATCATCAAATCTTTTATTTATGAAGAATCTTGCTTTTCTGGTGGCATTCATATGTCTGTTTTTAGGAGCTTGTACAGCTCAGCAAGAAGGCGGCCAGCAGGTAACGGAAAAAGGAACTGTTTGGAGTTGGGACAACGGGACGATTGTAGTTGAAAGTCCGGAGCGTCCGGCAGGTCAAGAAAGTGCTTTGGGTATGACTGCCCCTAAGTTGGAAGCTGTAAGAGTAGGTTTCGTAGGTGTAGGAATGCGTGGAGTAAGTGCGGTGGAACGTTTTACCCATATACCGGGAGTTGAAATCGTAGCCATTTGTGATTATGAAAAAGAAAGAGCCGAAGCATGTCAGAAATACTTAAAGCGAGCTTCAATGCCTAAGGCAGCTGTTTACAGTGGTGAGAAAGGGTATGAAGAATTATGTAAACGCGATGACATCGACTTGGTATATGTAGCAACCGACTGGTTGCATCATTTCCCGGTAGCCATGTGTGCCATGGAAAACGGAAAGCATGTAGCAATTGAGGTTCCTTCTGCTATGAATCTGAAAGAATGCTGGTCATTGATTGATACCAGTGAAAAAACACGTAAGCACTGCTTTATTCTGGAGAACTGCTGCTACGACTGGTTCGAAATGAATACATTGAATATGGCGCAGCAAGGCGTATTCGGTGAAGTGGTACGTGCTCAGGGAGCTTATATTCATAATTTAAGTCAGTTCTGGGACTATTATTGGAAAACGGGTGAAAATGATAAGTTGGGCTGGCGCTTAGATTATAATATGAAGCATCGTGGCGATGTGTATGCTACTCATGGATTAGGTCCTGTAGCTCAGGCTTTAGATATTCATCGTGGTGACCGCATGAAGACTTTGGTGGCAATGGATACGAAGTCTGTAGTCGGCAAGGAGTTGGTAGAAAAAAGAACCGGAACTGCTTGTGAAGCATTCCGCAATGGCGACCATACCACTACCCTGATTCGTACTGAAAACGGTAAAGTGATTGAAATACAGCATAATGTAATGACTCCGCAGCCTTATAACCGTTTGTATCAATTAACAGGTACTAAAGGCTTTGCCAATAAATATCCGGTAGAAGGATATGCTCTCGATGCTGAACAGATGACAGCGTCGGGTGTAGCTCCGAAGGTAGATAATTTAAATTCGCACGGATTCCTTCCTCAGTCGGAAGTTGAGGCATTGGTTGAGAAATATCAGCACCCCATTTTGAAGAAATACGGAAAAACAGCGAAAGAAGTAGGAGGTCACGGAGGTATGGACTTTATTATGGACAGTCGTTTGATTTATTGCTTGCAGAACGGATTGCCACTTGATATGGACGTGTACGATTTGGCTGAATGGTGCTGTCTGGCAGAGTTAGGCGAATTGTCAATGGATCATAACTGTGCTCCGGTAGCCTTCCCCGACTTTACTCGCGGTGACTGGAATAAGGTGAAAGGCTATAAGCATGCTTATGCTTCGGAAGCCGATGAGAAAGCGGCTTTGGAAAAAGCGGAAGCGTTTACAAAGCAGTTGAAAGAAAGAGGTGCTAAAGACTGGAATTAATCAGACTTAATTGAGAACTGCTGGTTGAAACAGCAAAAGTGTTTTAATAAAAAGGTGGAGGTCAAACTGTGACCCCCACCTTTGTTTTTTAGGGACTCACCTCCAATTCTTCAAGCCTCAAAAACCTTAAGGGCTTCCAAGTGCACGTACTTACATACCTTCCAGACACAAGAATTTAATACCTTAAAACCCTCAAACAAGGTGTTTTAGATAGATTTGGATTAAAAATTAGTGATTATTGAACATTTATCGGAGCTGATACTTCTACATTTGCGGTGCATTTGGCAGGGAATGCCGATGCAAAGAGATGTGTTAACAGTAAATTTTAATATCATGAAAGAATGCTTATGAAAAAGATTAGCTTCGTTTTTCTTTTGCTCCTTTTATCATTTCCTTTAGGAGCGTTAGCACAGCAGCAGATTCAGGGACAAGTTTTCGATGAAACGGGGGAGACCGTTATCGGAGCATCCGTTGCTGTGAAGGGTACAACAACCGGTGGTATAACCGATTTTAATGGAGAGTTCTCCGTTCCGGGTAAGGTAGGCGATGTGCTTACTATTTCTTATATCGGTTATTCTTCTATCGATGTAAAAATCACCAAACTTACGGGCAACGTTATTACGTTGAAGGAAGATACAGAACTTCTGGAAGAAGTTGTGGTAGTAGGTATGGACAAGCAGAAACGTAATACCATTACGGCTGCCGTAGCTACCGTAAAATCGGAAGCCATTACCTCTCGTCCGGTAACCGACTTGACAAGTGCTTTGCAGGGTAACGTAGCCGGTTTGAACTTTGCTTCCGATGCTTCTGCAAACGGAGTAGGTGGTGAAACCGGTGCTGAAATCAAGTTCAACATCCGTGGTATCGGTTCTATTAATGGGGGTGAACCGTACGTATTGGTCGATGGTATCGAACAGAGCATGCAGAATGTGAACCCGGCTGACATTGAAAGCATTAGTGTCTTGAAAGATGCTTCGGCAGCAGCCGTTTACGGTGCGCGTGCAGCTTATGGTGTGGTATTGGTTACCACAAAGAGCGGTAAACAAGAAAAAGCACGTGTATCTTACCGTGGTACAGTAGGTTTGAGCTCTCCGATTAACATGCCTCAGATGATGAGTTCTTTGGAATGGGCACGCTATAACAATGAACGTGACTTGAGTATGGGACGTACACCGAAAGTTACGCAGCAGACCATTGAAAAAATGCAGGGATTTATCAACAATCCGTATTCTGCAGAATTCCCCGGTATCGAGCCGAACCAGGCTGGCGATGGATGGGCAATGGCTGATAACGCACAGTATGGTAATACCGACTGGTTCGACTATTACTTCCGCGACCGTGCTCTCCGTCATTCTCATAACATCAGCATTCAGGGTGGTTCTGAAAAGAGCACTTACTATGTAGGTTTAGGTTATATCTATCAGGAAGGTTTGATGGACCGCGTACAGGATGATTTGGAAAAATATAACGTAAATACCAAATTCTCTATCCGTGCAAACGACTGGTTGAAGTTTAATTTCAACAATAACATCTCTTTGAATATCTTGGATCGTCCGTTGGCTAACCAGACTATCTTCTACGGTACCATTGCCAACATGTCACCGAGTAGAGTGACTCAGCTCCCGGTAGAACAGTCTCAATATGCTACTCCTACTTGGAACGAATTGTACTATATGCAGAAATCAGCCTACAATCAGACACGTATTTCTGATGCGATGTCTTTCTCTGCCATCATCAACCCGCTCGAAGGACTGGAATTCATGGCCGATATGAAAGCTCGCTTTGATGTTGAAAACAACAGCTTTGAATTACGTAAAAATGCATTTGCACAGCCTAACGGAACCATCGTTGAATCGTCTGGTAGCCGTCAGGGTTATCACTACCCCGGTATGAAATGGCAGAATACGCAGTTCGGTTCTTATACACGCGGTAGCGTATTCAACTACTACCTGTCACCGAGTGTAGCTGGTTCGTATACTCATCAGTGGGGCGACCACTTCTTCAAAGCGATGGCTGGTTATCAGATGGAATTGCAGAAAAACTCAAGCGAGTTCTTATATAAAGATGGTATGATGAGTGAAGACATTTATTCATTCGACAATGCCAACGGAACTCCGTATGCCGGTGAAGCACGCAGCCACTGGGCTACCATGGGTATGTATGCTCGTTTGAACTGGAACTATCAGAACGTATATTTCTTGGAATTCAGTGGACGTTACGACGGATCTTCTCGCTTTGCTCCGGGTAACCGTTGGGGATTCTTCCCTTCATTCTCTGCAGGTTATGATATTGCCCGCACCAATTACTTTACTAAACTTAAGTTGCCTATCTCTCAGTTGAAGGTACGTGTATCTTACGGACGTCTGGGTAACCAGAACGGTGCCGGTCTGTACGATTATCTGGGCGTAATGAGCCTTGACCCGAACAACGTAAATGCGTGGTTGCTTCCCAGCGGAAGTGCAGCTCCTGCTAAAGGAACCATTTCGTTGACTCCGAAAATGATCAGTCCGTTCATTACATGGGAAAAAGTTGACAATGCCAACCTCGGTTTAGACTTGATGTTGTTCGATGACCGTCTTTCTTTGACTTTCGATGCCTACCAGCGTACTACGAAAGATATGATTGGTCCTGCCGAAGCCATTCCGGCTATCAGCGGTATCGCACCGGGCGACCGTGCTAAAATCAACAATGCTACCTTGCGTAACCGTGGATGGGAGTTGTCGGTGAACTGGTCGGATAAACTGAAAAACGGTTTCTCTTACGGCATTGGTTTCAATGTATTTAACTACAAGGCTGTGGTTACCCAATATAACAACCCTGAAGGTATTATCTATAACAACCATACCGGTCTGGACCGTAACAAAGGTTACTATGAAGGAATGGACGTAGGTGAAATCTGGGGATTCGTTGCCGACGATTTGTTTATGACCAATGCCGAAGTCGACGAATACCTGAAGAGCAAAGACCTTTCTTTCTTTAAAGCCGACAACTTGTGGCAGGCTGGTGATTTGAAATACCTCGATACGAACCGCGACGGTAAAGTTGATCCGGGTAAAGGTACCTTGGCCGACCACGGCGACTTGCGCATCATCGGTAACACCACTCCGAAATACTCATTTGGTATTAACTTGAATGTAGGTTATAAAGGATTTTCAGTTTCAACTCTGTTGCAGGGTGTGGCTAAACGCGACTTCCCCTTGGCGGGTAGTACCTACCTTTTCGGTGGAAAGAACTACTTCAAGGAACACTTGGATTACTGGTCAACCGAAAATCCGGGAGCATACTTGCCTCGTCTGACCGACGTAAAGACGGTGGATTATAAAGCCAATACCGGTTATAATACGACTCGTTACTTAGTGAATGCCGCTTACATGCGTATGAAGAACTTGATGGTTTCTTATACATTCGACAAGAAAGTGTTGAAAACCTTGCGTCTGGAAAACTTACGCGTTTACTTCACTTGTGATAACTTGTTTACCATCACTTCATTGCCGAAAGCATTCGATCCTGAAACACTGAACCAGGTAAATACTTGGGCAGGTGGTAGCAACGATACTGCTCCGGGTCTGACTTCTGCCGCTAACGAAAACGGTAACGGTAAGGTTTACCCGATGAATCGCAATTTTGTATTTGGTGTTGACTTCACTTTTTAAATAGGCTAAGATATGAAAAAGATATATATTGCATTTTTAATGGGAATGGGCATCTTGACCTCTTCATGCTCTGATTTCCTTGACCGTGAACCGCTTACTGTGCCTAATAACGAATCGTTCCTTTCGGGTGAATCGCAGGTACGCGGATATATTAACGGTCTGTACACCGCACTTCCCTCTTTGCAGAAGTTTGGTATGGGCGTGCGTGGAGAAGATAAAAACAGCGACAACATTCTTTCTGAAATTTACGATAAGCGATTGAACGGAGAAGAAACCGCGTTCTCAAGCAGCCAGGCTTGGGAAACAGGTTATAAGAACTTGCGTAATGTAAACTACTTCTTCCATTATTATAAAGTGCCTGAATCAATCGAAACCGATGAAATTCGTTCGTTGAAGGGAGAAGCTTACTTCTTGCGTGCCTACTGGCATTTCGTTCAGTTGAAAAAATTCGGTGACATCCCGGTGATGGATGGTTTCTGGGATGAAAATGCAACGATTGCCGGCTTGCAGATTCCGCAGAAAGACCGCGGTGAAGTAGCTAAGTTTATCCTGGAAGATTTGGACCGTGCCGAAAAACTGCTGTTCAGCCGTAGCAAATATTCAGGTATGCGTATCTCGCGCGAAGCTGCTCTGCTGCTCGCCATGCAGGTAGCCTTGTATGAAGGTTCTTGGGAAAAATACCATAAAGATGATGCTTTTGCAGCTGCAACTAATCAGTCGGACTGGTTCTTTGGTGAGGTATTGCGCTGGGGAGATATGCTGTTCGACTGTGGCTTGAAGTTGAACACCAAAGATACGGATAAAGGCGTGGTAAATCCGGGCGATGCATACGGACGTCTGTTCAATCAGAAAGATTATTCAGCTATGAGCGAAGCCATCTTCTGGAAGAAATATTCAGTGGCAGACGGGGTGTTCCATGACTTGAACGGCTTGTTGGCTGGAGGTGTGGTTGACCAGGACGGACCTGCCGGTGTTTCTGGAGATTTGGTGAATACCTATCTGAACGCTGACGGTACACCGATTAACCCGAACGATGCGAAGTTTAAAGATTTCAACAAGACTTTTGAAAACCGCGACCTTCGTCTGACTGAAACAGTAATGAGCACTGGCTATAAATTCCGTTCTACCGTGAAGGGAAGCAAGCCGCTGAAAGTGGCAGACGTTGCCTCGGGAGAAAAAGACATCAATCCTCCGTTTATGGCTACTGAAGGAAATGCGAAAAGCGTAACCGGTTATCACATCCGTCTGGGCGTGGATACCACTTACTTGGAAAAACAGAGTGAAACCGGCTTGGTTATCATGCGTTATGCCGATGCCTTACTTTGTTATGCCGAAGCTGCTGAGGAATTGGGTCAATGTACCGATGATGTACTTAACAAGACCTTGAAACCGTTGCGTGAACGTGCTGGTGTGACTTATGTGAAACCTGCTACAATTGACCCGAATTTCACCGATTACGGTTATCCGTTGACTCCGGTGATGCAGGAAATCCGTCGTGAACGTCGTGTAGAGCTGGCTTTGCAGGGTTACCGCTTGGATGACTTGATGCGCTGGAACGGAGCAAAAGCTTTCGCAGGTAAGCGCGGTAGAGGAGCTTACTTTGGCAAAGAATCGTTGCTTTACAATTCATTTACCGATGAACAAAAAGAAAAACTGACTACTATCTTGGTAGATGGTAACGGATGGACTGACCCGTTGCAGGAATTGCTTCCTGGCGGTTACCAGTTTAAAGAAAACCGTGACTACCTGCTTCCGATTCCGCCGAGTGAACTCGACCTGAACAAGGAAATGGTTCAAAATCCGGGATGGGAAATTAAATAAAGAGATACCTGTTATTTAACTGATTATTAAACATTGTAGTACCGCAAGTTTACCACTTGCTTGTCATACTGAAAAGAGGAGACTTGCGGTACTTTAACCAAACAATACTAGAATGAAGAACTTTACATCGATATGCAGCGGTTTATTGCTGCTTGCACTGGGCGTTACCGGTTGTTCGGAAGAAAAGATGGCTCCGCTTCCTGGAACAGTGCCTTTGCGAATGAGCGTGAACACCACCGACCTGGTGATGGGAGAAAATCTGGCGATTACATTCGATGTCACCGGAACTGAAGAAGGAAAAACTGCTACCAATGAAGATATCAACATCAAGCTGAGCGCCACTTCGGCTCAGAAGCCGGTCGACTGCCTGCTGTTCGACGGTTTCCCGAAAGAAGTTGTGATGAAGGCTGGGCTGAAAACCATGACCATTGAAGTGCCTGTGAAGAAAGAAGGACTGAACAAGGAGCATCCGGTTGAAATCTCTGCTTTCGTACGTGGATACAAGCTGGAAGGCGGTATGCAGATTGTTACGGTGAGCGATTATCACTACATCAAGGTAGGTATCAAAAATAATGCCGACGGGAAGGTAAAAGAAGGACAGACCTTTGTGTTGGAAGCTTCTTCAAACACGACCGTGAAAGAAGCACTTGCCATTTCAGTGGCTTGCGATGAAAGCCAGATGGGATTGTTTGAAAATCTGCCTGCTCAGCTGGTGATTCCTGCCGGAGAAAAGAGCGTGGAAAGTGAACCAGTTACAGTGGTGAAGAGCACCGATACGAAGCAGGATGTAGCCGTGAAGCTGACTTTCAGCGTACCTACGGGTAGCCGTTATCCGCTGATGGCAGATGCCATTGACATTGACCGCGTAGATATTCACAAAGAAATGGATACTCCGGTTCGTGAAGAACGTTGGTTGTATGAAGACCCCGACCAACTTTTTGTTTCTCCGCAGAATGAAGAAGCTGTGAAGAAATGGGGACAGACCAACTATGTGGTAATGAAAGAAGGTGATCCGCACCCCAACAGCGGTAACGTATTGCCAGCTAACAAGTGGAAATTCTTCCGTGCGTATGAGTTCCATAAGATTCCGAAGCTGCTTGTTAAGAAAGACAGCCCGATGGAAGACTATACCAGTCAGGATTATCCGTTCGGATTTGCCGACCAGAATACTGGTGCGGTAGAAACCAGAGGAGCGGTAGACAATGCGAAGTATGCTTACGTGATGGATGAAGGTTATCTTCGTATGATGACTTTGAAAGAATAAGCGAAATCGGGTAACGGCGGTAAGGTGTTCGACTTTGGTACTTCTGCTTTCTACTCTTGTAAGTTCATGAGAGGTAACGATAACAGTACTCAGTGGAACTCTTCAAATATCCGTATCTATCCGGGTATGCGTATCGAAACCCGTGCCCGCTTGCGCGCAATGGAAGGTACTCGTATGTTGCCGGGTATCTGGTTGCAGGGTAATGAGCAGGTAGGCGGTGACCCGCAATGGAACCGTTGGCCTGATTTCGGTGAAATCGACGTGATGGAGAACAACAGCCTCCATCAAAATCTATCGTACAGACGGGGTGTTGAGCAGACCTTCCACCTGGGAGCCATTGAGCCAGGTTTAGGATCAGGTAAGCACAACCCTACGGTAGCTGTTACCGAATTGGCATCCGACCCGAAGGGAACCGATGGTACCATCATCGACGACTTCCAGATTTACTGGGTAGAATGGAACGATAACGAAACTGTGACCATGGGTACCAACGGTAAAACCACCATCGTTCTTAAAAAGGCGGATGCATTGGCTGCAGGAGCTAGCTGGCCGTTTACCGATGAAGTGAATAAGGAAGGTTTGTATTACATCTTGACCATGATGTTCTTGCATAAACAAGACCCAATCTGGCAGAATACAGATATGAATAACAGCTACAAGGCAGCCCGCAACCTGCTGAAGGTAAATCCGAATGCCAAGATTCCACGTATGGAAATCGACTGGGTACGTTTCTATATTGATGATACTTACTCAGATCACGGAATGCCTTACCGTAAAGACATCATTCTTTATTAATTTAAAACAAACTTAAAACCTAACGAATATGAAAATCAAAACTTTAGTGTGCGCTTTGTGTGCAACAACTGTATTAGGAAGCTGTAGCTTCGATGATGGCGAATTGTGGAATGCAGTAAACAGCCAGGAAGAACGTTTGTCTGCTCTTGAAAAATGGCAGAAGAGTGTAGAAACTCAATTGGGTGCCTTGCAGGGTATTATCTCGGCTACCGATTATGTAACCGGTGTAGAAGCAGTAGAAAAAGACGGAGTAAAAGGATATAAAATTTCATTCTTACACGCACAGCCTATCACGTTGTATTATAACGAAGGCGGCGAAATCAGCGGAAGCAGCTCTGTAGGCGTGGCTCAGGAAGAAGGTACCAACAAGTATTATTGGACTATGGACGGTGAGCCTTTGATGGTAGACGGCAAGAAGGTTTATGTATCGGGCAACGATGCTGTTTCTATGAAGCCGAATGCTGAAAATCCGGAAATCTTCGATTTGACTATTGGTGACTATACTGTTACAGTTGATCAGAATGCTGTAGGTGCTCACCCGATTAAAGGTGTAGAAGAGAAAGATGGTAAGGTTATCATTACTTTGAATGATAATACCAAGAAAGAATTGGTGAAATATGTAGATTTCAGCACGGTTATCAATGAAAAATACCAAGATTTACAAGGAAAACAAACCTATCCGATTAACTTGCCTGCTGGTTTCTTGATGGAAGCATTGAATGTTCCAGCTGGATGGACTATTGCGGTTGAAACAACAGAAACTGGTGCAAACTTGAAGGTTACTTATCCAGAAAGTGGTGAAGCTAAGGTGAAATTCATTATTTCTGATGGTCAGAGTTTAAGCGTGATTAAAGAAGTTACTTTTGCGGTAGGCACACCAATTCGTCAATGGACAACTATTAACTATAATGGAACTGCTATTACAGTTGGTGATGGTATAGAGAATGTAAAAGTAACAGGATCTACAGCTGATGCACCAACTCTTTTGAATAGTATTTGTAAACCTCTGAAAGAAAGTAAATCGGTTAAGCATGTGGATTTATCAGAAGTAAACCATTCTGGTCCTATTCCGGGTAATGCCTTTTATGTGAATTTTACTCCTGCTAATCCTACTGATCCAACTAACTATAATAGAACAATTGAAACTATTATTTTGCCGAAAACTTATGCAAATATTTTTAATGATGCATTTAGAAACTGTGCAGCATTGAAGAGCATAACCCTTTTGGCAAAGCCAACAAATACAATTAATGGCTTACGACTTTTTGATGGTTGTGATGCATTGGAGGCTATCTATGTGCCAGCAGCAGATGTTGAAGCGTTTAAGGCTTATTCTGGTCTGCAACCTTATGCTGACAAGATTAAGGCTAATCCGAATGAAGTTCCTGCAGAATAATCAGATTTTAAGTAATCTATTATCATTTAAAATCAATATCACTACAGCACATGCAGTGATGCACAAACTGTAATACAAACTGACTTCTCATGAGCAAGAGCCCGATTAACTATTCGTAAAGAGGTTAATTGGGCTTTGCTTTTTCCAGACAGAAAGCAGGAGTTTTGCTTTTTGAGCGTATAATTTTTACTGCCCACTATTATGAGCTGTATAACCCATAATAGTGAGTTATATAACCCATAATGGTGAGTCGTACGACCCCATAATAGTGGGTTATAGAATAGAACATGGAAAAATATCAAACCTTTCAAGTAATCATGCTGATTTTCACCTTAATAGGATGAAACAATACATGAAACTATAAAATGAAATGAACTATGAAAATAAGAACGTTGTTTGCCTCGCTGCTGGCATGCGCCGTGCAGGCTACTTTTGCCGACTCCTTACAGCCGAAAGATGATGAAACAAGGATATATGCCCAACCGGAGGCTCCGCTGGTACTGAAACCGGGTGATGCACATCCGTCGGTAAAGGGATGGAAGTTTTTTACGGCACACGAGTTTCTGGACCGTGATACAGAAGGCAAGCTCCCCAAGGGATTTGTGGAGCATCGTGGCGTGCATATGAGCCGCAGTGCCAAGGTCGATAATGCCTGTTGCTCGGAGGTGAAAGACGGGGTGTTACATATCTATGCCAGAGAAGAGGCTGATTCGATAGATAACGGTTTCGGCAAGGCGGTGAAGTATTCACACGGCTGTTACCGCTCGGCTACTCCGCGCGATGAGGCTGAAATGTGGTGTAACTTTACGGAGAATATGCGTATCGAGATACGTTTCAAGCGCACTCCTTATCAGGGCTTTAACGATGCACTGTGGTTTATGGGAAACAATGACCGTCCGTGGCCTGCCAACGGGGAAATCGACTTGCTGGAAAATCCGAAAAAGAAGGTGAACAACAGGGCGCATTTCACTCTGCACTCTGAAAACCATTATGCCGGCGTGATGGGTGGCAAGGGGAGCGTTACGGCTACCGTCGAGCTGAAAGATATGTCGGAATGGAATATTTACTGGCTGGAGTGGTATCCTGACCGCATCGTGGGCGGTGTAAACGGGAAGGCGTATTTCACGCATACCAAGGGAGCTGACGGCAATCTGGACTGGCCGTGGAGCGACCCCGCCGGATTTTATCTGATATTCAGTACAGGTATTTCCACCAATCCGAAATCGTGGCCCGGGGTTATCAATCCGGCAGAGTGGAAGAAGGATGGAGGTCCGGATATGTGTATTGACTGGGTGCGCGTGTATGTGAACGAGGCATATCAGGGTGCACCGGCTCCGGCTGTGAAGTTCTATTAAGAATACCGAAGCGTTTCATTGACAAAGACGAAGTGTCTTGCATGAAACGCTTCGGCATTTTTTTTACAGCATCAAGAGTGACCAGTTATCCGTTTTGCTTGCCGGCATTGCTCTGTTTTTCCTTATACTGTGAGGGCGTACAGCCCATATATTGCTTAAAGGCTGTACTGAAGTAGCGGGAGGTAGAGAATCCAGTATGGTCGGAAATCTCGTTGATTTTCATATTGCTGTGTGTGAGCAGGTAAACTGCCTGTTCTAAGCGCAGCTTGGTAATATAGTCGCTTGCTCCCATGCCGGTAACGGTTTTCAGTTTGTTGTAAAGCGAAGCCCGGCTCATACCCAGTTCACTGCACAGGAAGCCGACTCCCATTTCGGGATGATTCAGGTTATCGTTAATTACTCTATTCAGTTTTTTGAGAAACTCTTCATCGGCAGTGCTGAAGGTTGCTTCTTCAGGTTGCGGTAAGGGAAGAGTCCCCATGTATTGTGCCTTCACCCGGTCGCGATTGGCCAGCAGACTGCGGATAACTGAGCAGAGCGTATCAATTTCAAACGGCTTGCTTAAATAATCGTCTGCTCCGTTTTTATATCCGAATATTCGGCTTTCTTCATCAATGCGTGCCGTGAGCAGGATGACCGGTATGTGACTGATTTCCAAATCTTGCTTGATATTCCGGCAAAGCTCATAGCCATTCATTACAGGCATCTGCACATCACTGACCACGATGTCTGGCTTGTGTTCTTTGCAAATATTCAGGGCTTTTTCTCCATTGGCTGCCACCCATATTCTGCTGAACCGTTCTTTCAGTTCGGCATGAAGATACTCGGTCAGGTCTTGGTTGTCGTCTACTATCAAGATGCTGCGCGGGGCAAGCAGGCTTTTGTCAGATTCTCGGGCTTGCGGAACGCTTTCTACCTCTTGGGTTGATGCCAGCAATTCATTCAGATATGGCTGAGGCTGAACTTGTACCTCTCCCGACTCTCTCCGGGTGGGTAACTCTATCCAGAAGGTAGAGCCTGGTTTTTCTCCGTTGTCGTAGGCTCCGATGCGTCCGTCTTGCTGGCCAATCAGAATCTTGGCATACGACAGGCCAATACCTGTTCCCGGCCGGCTGTTCTTGGCTTGATAGAAGCGGTTGAACAGCGATTCGGTATCTATATCTTTCAGCCCCGGTCCTTCATCGGCTATGGAAAGGCGTATGTGATTTCCGTCGTCCGACAACCGGCTGTAAACCGTTATCGTTCCTCCGTTGGGGCTGTATTTCAATGCATTGATTAACAGATTGCTTAAGGCTGTGGTACATTTTTCTTTATCCATGCAAAGCTGGTTGATGCACGGGTCGGGCTGGAACGCGAAGGTAATTCCTCGGTCTTCTGCTTCCGGCTTGAAGTCGTTTATCAGTTCTTCTACCCACTGATGCAGGCAGACGGGTTCGAGCCGGATGGAGGTGGATGAAACTTCCATTTTCCGTACATTCAAGACCATATTGAGTAGACTTTTCATGCGGTCGGTTTGCTTGCATATCCGCGACACGATGAGGTGGTTGCGGTCTTGCGGGGGAATGTTGATGAGCAACTGCTTCAAGGGCGCATGAATGAGGGTGAGGGGAGTGCGCAGCTCATGGTTGATGTTGATGAGCAGGCGTACCTTTTCTTCGTATATCTGTTTCTCTTTCTCTTTCATGGCCATTTTCAAGCGGTTTTCGCGCTTGCGGAAGAAAGAGAAAATAAAAAAGAGAAGGATGCCGGACACTCCTAAGACCAAAGTCAGGTAAAACCAGCCGGTTTTATACCACGGCAGGTGCACGTGGAACTCCAATATAGGGAAATCCTCGGTCCATCCGCCCACTCGGGTGTTACAGGCTGCCAGCACCTGGTATTTGCCGGCAGGTAAGCCGTTGAAGGTCTGTTCGGGCAGATACGAATAGATCACTTGCCCGTCCATACCCTGAAGGGTGTATCTGTATACGGGTTTGCGGAACATATCTTTGTTTACGGCAATGAGTTTTACCGTGATGGGCTTGCTCTTTTCTTTGACTGTCAGTACTGGATGTTTGCGGTTTATTTCGTTTACACGCTCTCCCCCTACCAATACGTCTGCCAGCTCCAGTTTAGACAGCCGTTCGGGCTCATAGGGCAGTCGGTGGTTGATGCGCAGCAGCCCTTCCACACCTCCCATGTAAATATCTCCCTGTCGGGAAAGCAGGCGGGGTTTGTTTAAATATTCATTGGGGTGGATGCCGTCGGTTTCTCCGTAAATAATAAATTCGTTCTTTTTCGGGAGATAAGCCAGAAGTTGTCCTTCTGTTCCAATCCATACCCGGTCTTCGTGGTCACATAACACCGATGATACATAGTTGATGAGCGAGGTGGATATGGTTTGACAGGCATGACTGGAAGGGCGGTAGCACGCCAAGCCATAGTTGGTTCCTATCCATACCTGATGATTCTCATCGACCGATACGCTGTTGATAAGGGTGTCTTTCGATGTCTGATAGAGCATCTTGATTTGGTTTGACGGACTTTGAAGGGTATAAATGCTTGTCTGGTCATAGAGATACGTGGTGTCGCTGAAATTTCCGGGTACGGAAAGCAGCGGACCGTTAATAACTTGGGTGGTGTCTTCGCACGTAATGGGTGTGAAGCTTCGGTTTTTCAAGTGATAAAGATAAGGAGTATCAGACAGTAGCAATATGGTTTCGGGTGTATTCCGATGTACGTTTACCGTCTTTCCTTTCAGACACAGACTCCGGTTGATGCTGTCGTTTACAATAATCAGCGGGCGGTAACTTCTGTTTTGCTTGTTGAAGAAGAAAACGCCTTTGCTGAAGAGTGATACAATGAGGTGGTCTTTGTCGGCTCCGGTTATGGAGGCTATCTTATCGCCATAGGTGGAGAGGAGGTGAGTGAAATCTTGTGTAACCGGATTCATGCGGTTGATTCCTCCCCCGTCGGTGCCGATGTAGATATCGTCATTGCTGTCTTGGTATAGGCTGAGCACGGACTTTTCGCTCAGGGCAAAGTTTGATCCAGGAAGAGCATCTCCATAAATCCGCATTCCGACCTCCTTGATGCGGATTAGTCCGTTGCGCACGCTGCCCGCCCACATGTGATTTTGTGAGTCGTTATAAAGGGATGAAATGGAATTAGCAGGCAGAGAGTAAGATTCTCCCGGCACATGCTGGAGTACCGTCATCTTCTTGGTTTCAGGGTTCAGGATGTAGATACCGTTTCCGTCGGTGGCAATCCAGATTTCTCCGTTATGCTCTTCAAGAGCCAACACCACGTTGGTTTTCAGCAGTGAGTTCCGGGTGTTATAGCTGTGCAGCAGTTCGCCTTGCTTGTTATAGCATTTCACTCCGTTATTATAATGTGATACCCAGATGTTCCCTTTTGAATCGGTTAGGATGGCAACAGCTTCGTTGCAGTTGAATGGGGTGGGGCGGGTTTCTCCGGTGTGGAGGTTAAACAAGACAGCGTGGCTCCACCGGTTGGCGCATAGCACGTTTTGCTCATCCCATCGGATGAGTTGGGTGATATTTCTCTGGAAAAGCGGTGATAATTTAAATTGGGGGATAATATGCTTGTCTTTATTGTTATATGTGTATTGGAATATCACCCCATGTCCGCCGAATAAAACTCCATTCTCTGTGAGTACGGTAGAGTAGGTTATAGGTGCCTGTTGGTTCGGGGTAGTGGCTTGAATGAAACGGTCGGTCTGGTAGTCGTAATAGAACAGTCCTTTCCGGGTAGTGGCCCAAATGGTATTTTCCTTGTCTTCTGCGAGGTTGGTAATGATGGTTCCCTGCAGATATTTTTTCAGTTCATAGCCGTCGAATCGTCCTATTCCAGTTCGTGTACCAATCCATACATATCCTTTGTCATGACTGATTGTCATACACGATACGTTCAGTGAAAGTCCGTTGTTCAGGTTGTTCAGCTTATTTAAGTCAATTTGCTGGAAAGAATATTGAGTTGTCCCGTCGGCATAGGCGGTAACAAAAGACAGAAACAGGATGATAAAAGGCAATAGGTTTTTCATACGTTAAATTTATGTTGCAATTTTTGAATTTATTTTGAAATATGCAAGTCTTTTGTTGTTTAATTGCCGACGGTGGGGAGATATGCTTGTGATGGATAGGCAGAGTGAGGGCTTTTGTTTTTATGAGTTTTCGAATGCTTTGTCTTGGGTCTGGTAAAAGGATTATACAAAACACTTTTTTGTTTATTTGACAAATTAGAATGGCCTGAAGAAGAATAGGCGTATTGTTTTAATAAAAAAGTAAAAGAGGAAGGTATTGGTAAGAAAATCTGATTGTGAATCTTGTCTGGAGGAGGCGCAGTGAACTTATGTTTGCCGGGATAGATAAGCGGTCAAAAAGCATAGATAAAAGCAGAAAAATAGAAATCATGCGTTGAAATGAATGGAGAGAGACCCTTTTTGAATGATTTTTCTATCCTATATTTATGGTCATTTAATATTTTTGCGTCATTGTTAATTTAAATATAAATATGTTTTGTTTAACCAAAATGAAGTAATATGAAAATCAACGCTCCTTAAATCTGCATGCGATGAATAGAAATGTGTTCCTTTATTAATTTAAATTTTTTGAGTTTATGAAAAATATTTTTTATGTATTCATGTGTTTTCTGCTTCTGGCAGGGTGTGCAAGCAATGATATAGATAAGCATCCTGTAGCGGCAAATAAGTATGATCCTTCTAAGCCACAGGCTATTACAGGGTTTCTGCCTGTTGAGGGAGAGATAAATGATCAAATGATTATTGAGGGTAATTTTGGTACCGACGTGTCGAAGATGAAAGTGCTTTTTGCTGATAATAAAGAAGCAACAATCATTTCATCAGACGGAACATCTATTTATTGTTTGGTTCCGAAGCAGCCGAATGGAGAAAATTCGCTAAAAGTGGTTGTAGATGGAAAAGAATTGACAACGGAGAAGAAATTTAATTATCATCAGTCACAGAAAGTAACTACTGTATGTGGAACATTTGGTAAGTCGGATTATAAAGATGGAACGCTGTCGGAAGCATTGTTTAATGAAGTGGTAGCGATTGCAGTTGTGGCAGAAGACAATATTGTGGCAGTTGAAACTCATGCAAAACGTATGCGTCTGATTTCTCCGAAAGATAATCAGGTTGTAACGATTTTGAGTGGTTTGTGTACAGGAAAGCCTGCCGTGACGAGTGGGCGAGATACACTATATGCTGTAGAACTATATAGAAATACAGGTAAAATCTATCGTTTGACACGTGCCAACAACTGGGGAGCAGAACTGATACGAGGAAACATTACCGAGTTGAAAGATGGTGAACAATGGGCTTGTGCATTGGATAAAACCGATAATTATCTTTATATCCGTAACCATGTCGGAGTTTTTGTACGGGTGAGTCTGAAAGAAAAAGATGATAGCGGAAATTTGAAGGTGGAAAAATTGCTGGAAGCTAATACTTATTTGGGTGGAGGAACATTCAACTATTTAGCTTATAGCAAGGTGGAAGATTGTTTTTATGCGGCAGAAGATTATGGACAGGCAATCTTGAAAATCTATAAAGATGCTCAGGGAGAATGGAAACAAGAGGTATATGCAGGTGCCTTGAATAATCCCGGAAATGTGGACGGCGACCGTTTGGATGCAAAATTCCAATGGTGTAACGGACTTACAGTGGATAGTGAAGGTAATATCTATGTAACCAATATCGGAAATCAGAGTATCCGTAAAATTGCTTATCCGTCGGGTCTGGTTACTACCATTGCCGGTGGTCAGAGATCGGAAGAGATTGAAACAGACGGCTTGCCTCTTGAAGCATCGTTCCGCGATGCACGCGATATTGCCGTTGACTCAGAAGATAACTTTTATATAGCAGGAGGACAATCGTTTAATGTCCGTAAGCTTGCTATTGAATAACCTTAAAAATCAGACAGATGAAGAATAAAATTCTATATATAATATTGGTATGCTTGACCTGTACGTTATCGCTTGCCGCGCAAAGTGGTTATACTGTATCAGGTGTGGTAATGACAGAAGAAGGTGAACCGCTGGTAGGTGTAGCCATTCAGTATAAAAATGACCCTACTAAGGGTATGATTACGGATATTGACGGAAACTTTGTCTTGAATAATGTTCCGGCAAATACGACTCTTATTTTCAGCTATATCGGTTATAAAGATTTTAGTATGGTTGTCACTGGAAACAAAACACGCCAGACCATTGCTTTGAAAGAAGATATCAATCAGACAGAAGAAGTGGTGGTGGTAGGACGTGGTACGCAGCGTAAGATTTCAGTGGTCGGTGCGGTTACTAATGTGAAGGCCAATGACCTTCAGGTTCCGGCTGCTTCTGTAACCAATATGTTGGGAGGACGTGTTCCGGGTATTATTGCTGTGACTCGTAGCGGTGAGCCGGGCAGCGATTTCTCTGAATTTTGGGTACGTGGTATCGGTACATTTGGTGCGGGCTCATCGGCTTTGGTTCTGGTTGATGGTATTGAAGGCGATTTGAATACCTTAGATCCTGCCGATATTGAAAGCTTTACCGTATTGAAAGATGCTTCTGCTACAGCTGTATATGGTGTAAGAGGTGCTAATGGTGTGGTTTTGGTGACTACACGCCGTGGTAAATCGGGTAAATTGTCTATCAGCGTGAAGAGCAATGTAGGAGTTTCATATTCTGCACGTACACCTGATTATGTAGATGCTCCTACTTATGCTACTTTGGCAAATGAAGCTTCGGTAGTTCGTGGCGGACGTCCGGTATACGATGCTGCTGAATTGAGATTGTTCCAAACCGGATTGGATCCGGACTTGTATCCGAACGTGAACTGGCGTGATGTGATGTTGAAAGACTATGTATGGAATCATCAGCATCATATCAGTGTGAACGGTGGTGGTAGTAACGCACGTTATTATATGAGTGTGGGTATCCAGCATAAAGACGCTATCTACAAACAAGATAAAGGAATCAAGAATTATGATACGAACGTAGGTTATAATAAATATAACTTCCGTGCTAATATTGATGCAAACTTGACTAAGTCGACTAATCTGGAGTTAGGCTTGGAATCGGTTATTGTAAATAATGCTTTCCCGGGTTATGGAGATAACAACCAAGCTTTATGGGATGCACAAGCGAACATGACGCCGGTTACTGTTCCGGTGGTTTACTCGGATGGAACGTTGCCGGCTTATGGTGCAGATGCTACGCAGCAGAATCCTTATATCTTATTGAACTATACAGGATATAAGAAAAAAAGTGAAATGACGAACTCGGTTCGACTGAAACTGACACAGGATTTTGACCAGTGGGTGAAGGGCTTGAAGGTGGATGCGTTGATGTCTATTTCTACTTATTCATCTTTGTTGCAGACTCAGTTGAAGACTCCGGCTTTATACTATGCTACCGGCAGAAAGAAAGATGGAACGCTCGACTTGATTGAGAAAGTAAGTAAAGCGGACGATAAATACAGTTCTACCAACTTGACTACACGTAAAATCTATTTTGAAGGACGTGTAAACTATGAACGTCTGTTTAATGAAAAACATCGTGTAGGTGGTTTGTTGCTTTACTATATGGATGATTTTGTAACAGGTGAAGCACAAGATTTGATTGCTTCCATTCCAAAGCGTTACACTGGTTTGGCAGCTCGTGCTACTTACTCATTTAAAGATACCTATTTTATAGAAGGAAACTTAGGTTATACCGGTTCTGAAGCTTTTGAAAAAGGCGAGAAGTTTGGTATATTTCCCGCTATCTCAGGAGGCTGGGTGCCGACTCAGTACGAATGGGTACAAAACAACTTGAAGTTCATTGATTTCTTTAAAGTCAGAGGTTCGTATGGTGTAGTAGGAAATGATCGTATGAATGGTGTGCGTTTTCCGTTCTTGAGTACCATGAGGCAAGGAAGCGGAGCCGGAATGTGGGGCGGTGGAAATAATATTATGGAATCACAAGAGGCTTCCCAAAACTTGCGTTGGGAAAAGGCAAAGAAGTTAGACCTTGGTATTGATGCACAGTTATTCCACAATAAGGTTGATTTGACAGTGGACTTCTTCCATGAAAAGCGTACCGGTATTTTCCAGCAGCGTGCCAGCATTCCGGAAGAAATGGGATTGGCTACTCAGCCTTGGGCAAACGTTGGAGCAATGGAAAGCTGGGGAGCAGATGGTAACATCTCGTATATGCATCAGTTTAATAAAGACTGGAACCTTACAGTTCGCGCGAACTTTACTTATACGAATAATAAGCTGACAGCTTATGAACAGAGTGGGGTGAAATATCCTTATCAGTCGTATATTGGTACTCCTTATGGAAACCAGCGAGGATTAATCGCCTTGGGACTGTTTAAAGATCAGGCAGATATCGACAACAGTCCTAAACAGACTTTCATGTCGAACGTAATGCCGGGTGATATCAAATATAAGGACGTGAATGGTGACGGTATTATCAATACGGATGATGAAGTGTTGATTGGTAATTCTACTGTGCCTCGCCTGCAATATGGTTTTGCTTTTGAATTGAGATATAAACGTTTGTCTGTGAGTGCGTTGTTCGAAGGTGTCGGTATTGTGGACTTTATGTATGGCGGTAATGGTTTCTATCCGTTTACAGGAAAGCAAACCGGTAATGTGTTGAGCATTGTGGCAGATCCTGCCAACCGTTGGATTCCAGCATCTTATTCAGGAAATCCTGCAACAGAAAATCCGAATGCCCGTTTCCCGCGATTGACTTATGGCTCGAATGCGAACAATGAACGTAACTCTACTTTCTGGCTGGAAAATGGTCGTTACTTACGTTTGAAGAACGTACAGATTACATACGATTTTACATCTCCTTTCTTTAAGAAGATTGGTTTGCAGGGATGTCAGTTGAGCTTGATTGGAGATAACTTGGCTTGTTGGGATGGCGTGAAGCTGTGGGATCCGGCACAAGCAACAGGTAATGGAGCGGTATATCCGCTACAGCGTGTGTTTACTTTACAGGCTAATTTACAATTCTAAAAACAAAAAATAATGAAGACGAAAAATACACTGAAAAACATTTTATTTGGTATTGCAGCGGGAATAGGTGTGTCATGTGGATTTACCTCTTGTGAATCTTATCTTGACGTGGATTCTTATTTCCATGACCAAAGTACAATCGATTCGGTTTTTCAAAGCAAAGTGCGTGTGGATGAATATATTAATGGTATCGCTACTTTCTTGCCGAATGAAAGCCGTTTGTTTACAGAATCCCCATTCCCCTTTGGATTAGCTTCTGACGAGTGCTTCGCCTCATGGAATGATGGACGTCATGCTGGCATGAATTTCCTTATTGGCAATGAAACGGCTCAAACCGGACAGTTCAATAACTGGGGAAATTACTATAAAGCAATCCGTAAAGCAAATATCGTTATATCTCGTATTGGTGAATGTAAAGATATGACCGATATGGAGCGCCGTGATTATACGGGAAGGGCTTATTTCTTGCGTGGGTATTTTTATTTCTGCTTGCTGCGTCAATATGGTCCTGTTCCTTTGGTTCCGGATACTCCGTTTGAGGTGGATACTCCGGCTGATCAGGCTTCTGTGGCACGTAACACATACGATGAGTGCGTAGACTATATTTGTAATGACATGGAAAAGGCTGCAGAGTTTTTACCTGAATCACGTTCTCAGGCTTTTCAATATATTGCGACTAAGGGAGCTGCCCTTGCTGTTGCTTCTCGACTTCGTCTGTATGCTGCCAGCCCTTGGTTTAATGGAAATACCCGTTATGTAGACTGGAAGACAGATGACGGCAAGAACTTTATCAGTCAGACCAAAGATAACGGGAAGTGGGGTAAGGCTGCTGTTGCTGCCAAGCGAGTGATTGATATGAATAAGTATGCGCTGAATACAGTAAGTCGTACAAAGCAAACATTGCCTTTGCCTTCAACTGTGTCGTCGGCTGCGTTTCCTGATGGTGCAGGAGATATTGACCCGTATCAGTCTTATAAGTCTTTATTCGATGGCTCAATCAATGCAGAACTGGTTCCGGAATATATTTATATTTGTGAAATGGCCGTAGGAAAAGGCTCTAATGAAAACTCAAACCAGTGGATTGCCACTCCTTATTTGTTGGGTGGAGGTAATGGCTTGAATGTGTGTCTGGATTTGATTGATGCATATAAAATGGTGGATGGATATGATATTAATCATTCAAGTGCAGATTTTCCTTATCCTGATGCAAATCATGCCGGTGACCGTATCGATACACCGTGGGAAATCTCGGATGGCTATGAACTTTTGCCGAATACGGCTAAAGTAGACTGCTACAGAGAACCGCGTTTTTATGCAACGATAGGTTATAACCATTGCTTGTGGCCTGGAACATCGTATATCGGAGAAGATAAGGTAACGAATATAGAAGTAGCTTATTATTATGATGGAAACGGAGGACCGAACCCACAGCATCCGGAAGACTATAACCATACAGGGTATACTTGCCGCAAGTATATTCATCAGGAAGATAATATAAAGGGTACGAGTAGAGTAAAAACGTTCCCGATTATCCGTTATGCTGAAATCTTGTTGAATTACGTTGAAGCATTGAATGAACTGGAAGGAGCTTATACAGATGAAGCTACAGGTATAAGTGTATCTCGTAATATAGATGAAATGCGTAAGTATTTTAATATGATCCGTTTCCGTGCCGGCATGCCGGGAATTACTGAAGAAGAATTGGCAAGTGTGGATAAAATGCGTGATGCTATAAAGGCTGAACGTAGAATTGAATTTGCCTTGGAGGGATACCGTTATCATGACTTGCGCCGCTGGGGAGATGCTGAGGCTATGATTAATACCAAAATATCAGGATATAATACAAAGGCCAGAGCAAGTGAACGTCAGAAGTTCTATACGCGTACAATCTTGGATAGCAAAACAATTATGAAACGTACGTTCAGCCAAAAAATGTATTTCTATCCGATTCCGAAAACAGTTATGGATCATAATGCGAAGTTGATACAGAATCCCGGATGGTAATTGAATGACTTAAGCTTCGCAGTAATGCGAAGCTTAAATAAGTAATCTTCAAAAGAAATTTAAGTATATGAAAAGAACATATTTTTTACTCCAACTTATGATTCTCGGCATGCTCTTTACTTCTTGTAAAGAACAGCATATGTTGGAAATGGAACATTATATAAAACAGGTATTTTTGATTGGTAGTGGAGAGGAAGGAAAATTGCTGTTGCGCAAGGTTGATTTTGCGGAAAGCAGTTCGGAAGTTGCGACTACTGTATGTGTAAGTGGATCGCTGGCTCCTGATCAAGATGTACATGTTACTTTAGAGGAAGATGCTTCGGGCATTGCCAGTTATAATCAAAAGCATAAGTCGGAAAAAGATATTAAATATCAATTGCTTCCTGCTGAAAATTATGAAATCTCTTCTATGGATATCGTAGTGAAAGCTGGTGAGATAGATGCATTGGTTCCTATTAAAGTTATGCCGGAAGGTTTGCATTGTGACTCTTTGTATGCGATACCTTTGAAAATTAAGTCGTGTGCTGAATATCCTATCGTAAATCCCGATGATGTGGTGTTGATTGCTATTTCAACTTACAATCAATATGCCGGAAGTTATAACTATGTGGGTGAGAAAGATAATATTGCTTTCAGTTTCTTGCGTCAGGCTGTGGCTGTGGATGCAAATACAATCCGGATATATAATACAGGTAACGAAAATTTGGATTTAGTGGCTAATGAGGGTCTGAAAATTCACTTGAATGAGGATAATACACTAACGCTGGAAGGATGGGATAAGATGGCAGTTACTGAAGGCTCCGGAACTTATGACCCGCAAACTAAAACGTTCTCGCTGGACTTTAAATACAAAGATGCCGGTGGAGCAGAGCATACAGTGGTTGGTACATTAGTTTCTGCTACAGGAACAACGGAAGAGTAATAATTTGTCTGTATAAAGTAAGAAAGCCCTGGGGAATTTTCCTTAGGGCTTTTTTTGAGAGGTATGATTGGTTATTTCTCTTCAACTACAGAAGTCAGCGGATATTTATTTCCTTTGATTTCGGTAAGGAAGGCTTTAGCTGATCCGAAATTCAGGTACATATCCAGACGGACGGGGAGATGGTTCCGGTCGTCGGTAACATAGAAAGTGATGACTTCTTTTTCTTCGCCCTCGGCATTATATTCCACCAGCGAAAATACCAGACAACGATAGGTTACTTTATTTTCGGCTTTATAGTTTTCTTTTCCCCGATAGATGAGCGTCTGTTTCTCAATGGCGCGTCCGGTAGCCATGGAGAAGCGTATTTTCTGTCCCGGTTCATAATCGGAAGGATCGTAAGAGCGGGCTTGCAGAAGGATACTTAGCATATCGTATACGCAGACGGGAGATTCTTCATGCTGCTTGTTGGTGTTGCCGCTAAGTGTGCGCTGCTGGTCGACGATGCATTTTCCGCCGTGGTAGCTGAACTTTACTTCATCGACCGTATATCGTTTCCCTTCTTCAGCTCCTTTTCGGAAGTAGAGGGGAACGAGGTCTTCGGTTGTAACACAGGTCAGTGTGTCGCGCATCTTGAAGAAGAAGTCAATTCGCTTATTCGTGAATGACTGCAAGTCGGTACGTAGGCAAGACTTTCCCTGAAGGGTATCTTTATTGACTGTCATCTTTGCCCATCCAGCATTAATCCAAATAAATTTCCAGTTGAACTTCAGTTCATAAGAGAGGGTTTCTCCCGGCTGGATGGCATCATTTACAGCGCCACACTGGGCTTTGATTGTGCTTATGCTTCCTATCAGGAGGCAGAGGCAGAGCATTACTTTCTTCATCATGGTGTTCTTCCTAATTTACGGGCACGCTCTTTGTTGCGGTCCTTAATGGTTTTTGCTTCGTCAGGTTTCTGTTTTTTTATTTCGTCGAGTTTCTGTTTGTCAAGCGGAATGTCCTGTACGTCCCAAGTCTCTTCAAACTCAAAGTTGGCTTTCATTTCCCATACTTTGGGGAAATAGAATACCTCTTCTGGTTGACGTTTTGCTTCATAATTTCCAGTGTCCCATACTCCATTTTGATTATCATCGTTGAAAAGGCGGATGTAATATTTGGTATTGGGTTGCAGGAAATAAAAATCGCAAGTATTTTGGCGGCTTACAGGTTGTTGTCGCACTATGGCGTCACTGCTGTTCAGTAACTGTACGATGGCATGTGGACCGGCTCCTGTGATATTCAGATAGAGCGTTCCATAGTCTTCTAATGTTTTCACCTTTAAGGTGTTTTTTACCTTGTCGGTATAAAGTCCGTACAATCCTTGTATGGCGAGTGAATCAATCTGCATGCGGTATTCTTTTCCAGGCTGCCAGTCGGCCAAGATTTGGTACTGGCGCGGCAGAATGCTGTCGGTTTGGAAGATGAAAGGAATATCTTCCCAAAGCGAATCGATTTTGACTGTCATGTGGATGGCTGAAGTATCAATGTGGGCTACGGGTTCTTCAAATTTCAGGGTTATGTTGCGGTTTAAGTCGAAAGCCGAGGGAGCATCTACATTCATGGAGAGGAACTTGGTTTTCACGCGCAGGGTATCGCCTTTGCGGGCACGCTTTTTCCGCTCTTTTTCTTCCTTCTTTCGCGCTTCTTCAGCCATGGCAAGACGCCGCTCCTTGTTGATTTTGTTCACCATACGTAAGGTATCGGTTTTCGGAACCAACTGTCCTAAGGTATCGGTAGCCAAGTAAGTGAGCTGTAATGTCAAGGTATCTCGTTCACATAAGGTTGTGTCTTTAATCCAGTAGAGGAGTGAGTCTTTGCGTAAATTACTTTCGATAACCAATGCGTCTTTCTCATCGAAGTCGAGTCCTTTCAGGGTGGGAAGTGTATCTGCCTTTGCACTGAAATAGAGCGAAAAGCGGTTGAGTTGTGGGCGTTCGCTTTTAATTAGGTATTGCAAAGGGTTTTCTTCTTTAAAGGCACGCAAGATAAGGTTGTCGGGGAGAAAGCGGGTGTAGTTGATTTTATAAATGGTGTCGTAAGCCAACGTGTCGATTGCATTCCAGATGGTATCTTCGCGTACAGCTCCTTCCATGCTCGGCACTACAAGAGAGTCGAGGTAAGCAATTGCTTCTGTCTTAGAATCGAACAGGTAATTTTGGTTTCCGTCCATCAAAGCATAAACCCGATATGTACCTGGTGCAATTCCTTTTATATTGAAGTGCCCCCGGCTGTCGGTGCGTGAGATACGGTCGAATGGTATTTTGGAAAAAGCTGTATCGTTCAGGTCCTTATGGATACCTACCTGAATGCCTTTTACCGGTTCCAAGTCGGCGGCATTTAATACAGTTCCCGATATTTCCATCGTGTCAATGCTTTCTCCGGTAGAGAAGGAATAGGCAAAGTTCCCCAAAGGGTTATCTTCATTATTGTCCACAATGGCATCACCGAAGTCGATGGTATAAGTGGTATTTGCTTTCAGTGAATCAAAAAACTCAACTAAAACGCGTTTGCCGCTGACTTTCACTTCGGGGGTTTCGTTTTGTGGAGGAGAAACGATGACTTTCTCGGAAGCTTTATCCAACTTGATAAACTCATCGAATTCGATGCTTATTTTCTTGCGCTTGTTGTTGATGGCATTAGGTTCAGGATTAGCACGCACGAATTTGGGAGGAGTCTCGTCATAGGGACCTCCGTCGGGCATTCCTGTACTTGCGCAAGCATAGAAACCGATGATTACAATCAGGATAGCGATATATTTGGGTATGGGACGCATGTTTTGGCTTTTTAGTTTTTTAATTCTTAAGTTTTTGAGTTTTTAGCTGTTCAGGCTCTACACACGAGTATCCGCCTTTTCTTTGGTTAACTCGTATATAGAGCCTAGCCGCCTTATGAAGGTTAATTCAGTGCTAACATTTCTTCAATATGCTCGCGGTTATTACTCAAGCGGGGTACTTTATGCTGTCCGCCCAATTTCCCTTTTTGTTTCAGCCAGTCGTGGAACAGATTGGGGCGGGCAACGATGATTTCCAACTCTTGCAGTGTAATGTCTTTATGTCGTTTGGCTTCATAGTCGGAATTGATTTCCTGTAGCGAACGGTCGAGTACATGGCGGAAATGTTCTAACGAATCGGGCATGACACTGAATTCAATGAGCCACTGATGACGACATTTGGCATTGGCATCCATGAATACGGGGGCAGCCGAATATTCCAGCACTTGTGCTCCGGTTTCAGCACAGGCGCGGGCAAGTCCTTTTTCGGCATTGTCTACCATTAGTTCTTCACCGAAAGCGTTGATAAAGTGTTTGGTTCGTCCGGATATGATGAATTTATACGGATTCTTTTGAGTGAACTTCACCGTATCGCCTAAGATATATCGCCATAGTCCGCATGAAGTGCTGATCACGATGGCATAGTTTCGTCCGATTTCGACTCCGCTGAGGGGAACAATCGTAGGATTGGGATTGTCAAATTCTTCAAGCGGGATGAATTCATAGAATACGTCATAGTCAATCATGAGCATCATGGCAGGGTCGCTCATATCGTTCTGCAGTCCGAAGAAACCTTCACTGGCATTATAAGTCTCCATGTAATGCATTTTGTCGGTCGGGATAAGCTCCTTGTATTGTTCGCGGTAAGGAGTAAAGCAAACGCCTCCGTGGAAGAAAACTTCCAGGTTAGGCCATACTTCATTGAGTGTTTTTGCTCCGGTTTTTTCTAAAATGCGTTTGATGACTGCCAGCATCCATGATGGAACTCCTGAAAGGTTAGTCACATTCTGATGGATGGTGGTTTCGGCGATGCGTTCCACTTTTTCTTCAAACTCGCTGAGCAGGGCGATTTCCTTGCTCGGGGTACGGATGAAGTTGACTAATGGGTTGATATTTTGAATCAGAATAGCCGACAAGTCGCCTACTAAACTATCTTTTACGTTGTAGTTCGGGCTGTGACTTCCTCCAAGAATCAGTCCTTTCCCGGAGAAGAAACGGCTCTGCGGATTTTGTTGCAGGTAGAGGGCTACGGCATCAGTTCCGCCCATATAATGTACATGGTGTAGTCCGTCTTTGCTGACAGGGATAAATTTGCTCTTATCATTGGTAGTACCCGATGATTTGGCATACCATACGACTTTTCCCGGCCACAGCACGTTACTTTCACCATGCCGCATACGGTCTACATATCCTTTAATGTCTTCGTAGGTTTGTACAGGTACACGCTGAAAGTCTTTGTAGGTATTTAAATGCTTATAGTCATATTTGGTTCCCCATTCGGTAGAGGAGGCTGTTTGTATCAGTTTTCGGAAAATCCGGTTTTGAATAGCTTCGGCTTCGGATGTATATCTTGTTAATGCTTTCTGCCTTGGCTCGAATATTTTACCTATTAACTTTGTGGTATTCATTGTTGTAACATTTCAAATCCTTAAATTACAAAGGTAGAGGTTTTCTACATAAAACCGAATGGCTTTGTATTATTTTTTCTTATAATAAGACATTTATGCAGTTTTTTCTTACCTTTACGACAGAAAGATATGAAAAGAAAAAGCGCGTAGGTTTAAGAGAGAACTCTTCAGTCTATAACTTGCAAACTCATAAACTTACAAACTCATAAACTTACAAACTAAATACATATGAAAATCGGAATATTGACTTCAGGAGGCGATTGCCCGGGCATTAACGCTACGATTCGTGGGGTGTGCAAAACAGCCATAAACCATTATGGTATGGAGGTATATGGTATTCACAGCGGTTTTCGCGGATTGTTGGATAATGACATTGTTCCTTTGACAGAAAATTCACTGACGGGTTTGCTGAATATGGGTGGAACCATTTTAGGAACATCGCGCGAAAAACCTTTTAAGAAAAGAACGGCGGCTCCTGTTACACAGGATAAGCCTGCAATGTTACTTAAGACGATTCGTGAGCGTGAACTAGACTGCATTGTTTGTATTGGAGGAAATGGTACACAGAAAACAGCTGCCAAGCTGGTGGAGGCAGGGGTAAATGTGGTTTCTATTCCTAAAACGATTGATAATGATGTGTGGGGAACGGATGTTTCCTTTGGATTTGACTCAGCGGTATCGATTGCTACCGATGCGATTGACCGCTTGCATTCAACTGCCAGTGCACATCAGCGTGTGATGGTGATTGAGGTGATGGGGCATAAGGCTGGATGGATTGCGCTGTATTCAGGCATGGCTGGTGGCGGAGATATTATTTTGTTGCCGGAAATTCCTTTCGATATTCACCGGATAGGGGACGCAATCATTAATCGGCTCAAAAAGGGAAAGCCTTATTCCATTGTGGTAGTGGCAGAGGGGATTCCGACGCGCGACGGGAAAAAGGCGGCACAGTTTATTGCGGAAGAAATTGAGTATGAAACTGGATTTGAAACGCGTGAAACCGTGTTGGGTTACATTCAGCGGGGGGGAAGTCCTACGGCTTTCGACCGCAATCTGGCCACCCGGATGGGAGGACATGCCACTGAACTGATTGCCCGGGGAGAGTTTGGACGTATGGTTGCGCTTCAGGGAGATGCTATTGGTTCGGTTCCTCTGATTGAAGTAGCTGGAAAACTAAAGTTAGTTACCGAAAACCATGATTTGATAGAACAGGGAAGACGGATGGGAATCTGCTTTGGGTAACTGCTGGGTTCAGTTCTTGTCACCTGAAAATTATAAACTCAAAAACTAAAGATGAAGATTAGAAATATTGATTTGGGAGAGAAGCCTGTATTATTGGCACCGATGGAAGACGTAACCGACCCGGCTTTCCGTTTGATGTGTAAGGAGTTTGGGGCAGATATGGTTTATACGGAGTTTGTTTCAAGTGATGCGCTGATTCGCTCGGTGGGAAAGACCATGTTGAAACTGAATATCAGTGAGAAGGAACGTCCGGTGGCGATTCAAATTTACGGGAAGGATACGGATACGATGGTTGAGGCTGCGCGGATTGTGGAACAGGCTAATCCGGATATATTGGATCTGAACTTCGGTTGTCCGGTGAAGCGTGTGGCAGGAAAAGGGGCTGGTTCAGGTATGTTGCAGAATATTCCGAAAATGCTGGAAATTACCCGTGCGGTGGTAGATGCTGTAAAGATACCTGTAACCGTAAAGACTCGTCTGGGATGGGATGCTGAGCACAAAGTGATTGTGGAACTGGCTGAACAGTTGCAGGATTGCGGCATTGAGGCTTTGACCATTCATGGGCGGACGCGCGCGCAGATGTATACGGGGGAAGCCGACTGGACCTTGATAGGTGAGGTGAAAAAGAATCCCCGAATGCGTATTCCGATTATCGGGAATGGAGACGTTACTACACCCCAACGGGCTAAAGAGTGTTTTGAGCAGTATGGAGTGGACGCAATTATGATAGGACGCGCCAGTTTTGGTCGTCCATGGATCTTTAAAGAGGTAAAACATTATCTGGAGACAGGGGAGGAACTGCCGCCGCTCTCCTTTAAATGGCGGATGGATGTTTTGCGCAGAGAGGTGCTTGACAGCGTGAACTTACTGGATGAGCGTCGGGGTATTTTGCATGTGCGCCGGCATTTGGCTGCATCGCCCTTGTTCAAAGGCATTCCGAACTTTAAAGAAACACGTATTGCGATGCTTCGGGCAGAAACGCTTGATGAGTTAAATGGAATATTGGATTATATAGAAAAGAACTTTGGTTCGGAACAGGATTGAATATAAAAGTTCCCCCTTAACCAGTCTGTCAAAATGGACAGGTTAAGGGGGGAACTTTGTGTATTATCCTCTTTTTCTACACAAGATGCAAGATGAATGCTTGTGTAGAAAAACAGTCAAGCCGTTTGTTGGCTTAAGCTTGAGCATTTTTTGCCTGCTCTTCCTCATGGAGCTCTTTAAAGGCAGCTTCTTCGGCTTGATCTATGATCAGTTCGGCGTTGTCTCGCTTGTTCATTGTCCTTTGTTCAGCCTCTGCTTGTATTGGCTGATTTTCCACTTCAGGCTGGTTGGCTGGAGTTTCTGTTACCACTTCTTCTTCGGTCGTATCAGAGGCTTTTGCCGGTTGCATTTCAGCAACAGGTTTTTCTGCAGCTTGTTCGCGCTGTGCCTTTGCAGCAAAGATGGCATCGATAAACTGAGGGTCCGACTTGATTTTATTCAGAGTCTCATGAGCAGCTTCTTGTTGTGATTCCTTTTTGGAATATCCTTTTCCGGAACCGGCAGGAATTTTCTCTACGGTTATTTGCGTATCAAAAACCGGATTCTGTTCTTGGTCGACTGACTGACCGAGCAGATTAAATTCGATTTCGAATTTGTTTTTCTGGCTCCATTCAATCAGTTTTGATTTGAAGTTGACCTCTTTTCGTGAGATTTTGTCCAAATTCAAGTATTGGCTGATGATACGCTCTTCCATGAACTTTTTACATGCTCTATACCCCCGGTCCAGATAGATGGCTCCAATAAGAGCTTCAAAAGCATTGCCACACATGTAACTATTGTGAGAAGACTGGCGGGTTGTGTATTTAATTAACTTATCCAGTCCAATCTGCACGGCTACGTGGTTCAAGGTCTCCCGCTGAACAATTTTTGACCGGGTATTGGTCAGAAATCCTTCCCGTTTTCCTTCGAAGCGTTTATAGACGATGTCGGCAACAATTGCATCCAAAATGGCATCTCCCAAGAACTCCAGACGCTCATTGTTCACTAGCCTCCCTTTTGATTTCACCGATGAAGATTTATGTAAAAGAGCCTGTTGATAAAGCCTGATGTCTCTGGGGTAGAATCCAAGTATCTTATAAAAACAAAGATAAGACTCCTTATCCTTTCGAAAAAGAAGTCTTATCCTATCTGTTATATTGCTAAACACAGTTTATTCAGTGTATTTTTTAACGATTACACATGCATTGTGTCCACCAAATCCAAAGGTATTGCTCAGTGCAGCACGTACGGTGCGCTGTTGTGCTTTATTGAATGTGAAGTTCAAGCTATAATCGATGTTTTCATCGTTATCGCCTTCTTCGTGGTTAATGGTAGGAGGAACAATGTCGTTTTTAACAGTCAATACGCTGGCAATAGCTTCTACTGCACCGGCTGCACCGAGGAGGTGACCAGTCATTGACTTGGTAGAGCTGATATTTAGTTTGTAAGCATGTTCTCCAAAAAGAGCTTGAATTGCTTTTACTTCAGAAATATCACCTACCGGAGTAGAAGTTCCGTGAACGTTGATATAGTCGATATCCTCCGGTTGCATGCCTGCATCTTCTAAGGCGTTCATCATCACCAATTTCGCACCCAGGCCTTCGGGGTGAGAAGCTGTTATATGATAAGCGTCGGCTGATGCACCTGTTCCGGCCAGTTCGGCATAGATCTTCGCACCACGTGCTTTAGCGTGTTCAAGTTCTTCCAGAATCAGACATCCGGCTCCTTCACCCATGATGAAACCGTCACGACTTGCGCTAAACGGACGTGAAGCGTGTTCAGGATCATCATTGCGTGTTGACAATGCGTTCATAGAGTTAAATCCGCCAACTCCAGCCGGGAAGATAGTTGCTTCTGCGCCTCCAGCTAAAATCATGTTTGCTTTGCCCAAGCGAATGAGGTCGAAAGCAGCACCGATTGCGTTTGATGAAGATGCGCAGGCTGAAGTGGTTGTGAAGTTAGGTCCATGAAAGCCATAAAGCATTGAGATGTGACCTGATGCGATATCTGCAATCATTTTCGGGATAAAGAACGGGCTGAAACGCGGACCAATAGTGTCTTTGGTCTGTGCATAGCTCAATACTTCTTCTTCAAAAGTATGGAGTCCACCGATACCTACTCCGAAAATAACTCCGATTCTGTTCAAATCTTCTTTTTCGACGTCGATAGCAGAGTCAGTAACTGCTTCTTTGGCTGCAGCAATGGCATATTGAGTATAAAGGTCCATTTTGCGAGCTTCCTTGCGGTCGATGAAATCGGTCGCATTGAAGTTTTTAACCTCACAAGCAAACTGAGTCTTGAATTTTGAAGCGTCGAAATGAGTAATAGGTCCTGCTCCGCTTACTCCGTTAATCAGGTTGTTCCAGAATTCAGGAACTGTATTACCTACGGGGGTAAGTGCACCAAGACCTGTTACTACTACTCTTTTTAATTCCATACAAGCAGAATTAAATTATTTTGCGTTAGCTTCGATGTAAGAGATAGCGTCGCCTACAGTCTGGATTTTTTCTGCCTGATCGTCAGGAATAGAGATATTGAATTCTTTTTCGAATTCCATAATCAGTTCTACAGTATCCAAAGAGTCAGCACCCAGGTCGTTAGTGAAGCTTGCAGTTGCTACAACTTCTGATTCTTCTACGCCCAATTTATCAACGATGATTTTCTGTACTTTTGATGCGATTTCAGACATAATTTTAATTTTTTAAGTTTATAAATAGGATAATTTATTGATTTTTCGCTGCAAAGGAATAAATATTTCTTGTTCTAAGCAAATATTCAGGCAAATAAATGCATCTTCTTTGCACAATTTAAAAGGTTGTGTGCATGAAAAGCAGTGATTTTACTTTTCTGGGGGGCTTTTTGCAGAGGAGAGCACGTATAATCTATTTCTTTATGATAGAGCGCACTAAAAACCAGCAATGCCGTGCTAGGGTTGAAAGTGTTCCGTAATGATGACACATGATGTGGAACCGCTCGCGTAAGGAAGCCTTGTGATTGCGGGTGGTCATTCCTTCATTCAGATAGTCTATCAAGACGAGGTGCGTGTTATGAAGGACCCGGCTTTTCTTCATGACGCGGATACACCAGTCGAAATCGGCAGAGAAGCGATAGGCTAAATCGTAAGGCTCCACTTGGTCACGGCGGGCAAAGAAGGCCTGGTGGCAAACTAACATTCCGTGCTTGAAGCTTTTCCATGTCAGTTCTTCAGGAGCCGAAAGGCGGCGCATGCGTAGGAAGTGACCTTCTTCGTCCACGATGGCGGTTTCTCCGTAAATTACATCCGGGAGCTCGTGACCTGTGAGGGTATGTACCATCTGGAAGAGGGTATCGTCTTCATGCAATGCGTCTCCGGCATTCAGGAAGCAGAGGTAGTCGCCGGTGGCAAGTGAGATGCCTTTGTTCATAGCATCGTACAGTCCCTTGTCGGGCTCGCTGACCAGCGTATGGATATGCTCCCGGTATTTATGGATGATATCCAGCGTATGGTCTTTTGAACCACCGTCCACGATGATGTATTCCACATTCTTATACGTTTGTGTAATTACACTCTGAATGGTGTCTTCCAATACACTCCCCGCGTTATAGGTAACGGTAATGATGGAGAATTTGGGATGTACATGATGAATATTAGGCATTGTTTCCCGTTATTTGGTTGTATATTTTGATGTATTGACCTGCCACGATATTTTCTGAATAGGTTGCGATGGCTTTTCGGTAAGCCTCGGCGCTCAAGGTCTCGTAGTCGCCCTCGGTCAGTGTCCAGTGGATTCCGTTTGCAAGGTCTTCGGCCGACTTATACTGTGCCACGTACCCATTATGTAAATGGTCTATCATCTGAGGAATTCCGCCTACATTGAATCCTACGCACGGAATGCCGCATGCCATGGCTTCTACGATGGTGTTCGGCAGGTTATCCTGTAGCGAAGGGGTTACGTAAAGATCAACGGCATTGTAAATATCAACCAGTTCTTTTTCATTGCTTACATAGTTCATGGTATAGATAGGAAAGGGAAAGAGTGAAGCATACTGCTCTGCATGACTTCCCAATACCACTACACCTAAGTTTTGGCCCAGTTCCGGATCATGGTCGGCTATCTGTTTGCAGGCTTCAATGAGGTAGCTTATTCCTTTTCGTTTATCCGTTATTTTCATTGAGCCGAACAGCAGCAGTTTCTTATCGGATGGCAAGTTGAGCTTTTCGCGGGCGAACTTCTTCGGGCGTGGCTTGAACAGGTTGGTATTAATTGCATTGGGGATGCTGGTTATGGCTTGTCCCTGCAAGAGTGCGCTTTGCTTCGCCATCTCTTCAAGCCAATGGCTGCATGCCACAAAGGTGAGTTTGCTTCCTGCATAGAGTCTCGTCTTTTTCTGAAAAACCGTATGTGACAGGTCGCGCTTATGAGGGCGTTGGAGCAGTTCGCAACTTTGGCATTGTTGTGTATATTTTTTGCAGGAGCCGGCATAGTGGCAGATTCCAGTAAAGGGCCACATGTCATGCATGGTCCACACCACAGGCTTGCCCGAACGGATAATGCGTCGGATATCATTGAGCGAAAGCATACCTTGGTTTACCCAATGCAGGTGAATGACATCGGCCTGACGGAATTCAGGCAAGGAGGTGATGTCTGTTCCGGTGTTGGCAATATCTACGGCAAACAGGTTCTTGCGTTTGAAGCCATTGGCTGCCCAGATTACGGCTCTTTCCCATGCAAATTGCCAGATTCTTCTCCATGATTTCTTTAATGCAACAACGGTGACCTGGTCGGTTTGTTTGTCGCGAACCAACATTTTCGTCTTGATTCCATTATTTTTTAAAGCTTCCATTAGTCGGTTGGCTGCGATAGCCGCTCCTCCTATTCTTTCAGCTGTATTGATGATAAGTACTCTCATGGTGATTCTTTTCTTATTTTTTTGCAAAGGTAGAGAGTTTTTTCTGAACGCAAAGGCGCAGAAGCGTAAAGTTTCGGATATAGACAAAGATAAATAGAAGTGTGGGTAACTTTTTCTGATGCGGAAAAAAAAGTTGCTGCGTGTGGAAAACGGAAGTTTTTCTCCGCATGATAAACTTCCGTTTTCTTGGTTATAATCTTAAAACAGAGTCTTTGTTTTTAGAAACAGAGCCTTTGTTTTTACATTCAAAGCCTTTGTTTTTAGAAACAGAGCTTTTGTTTTGAGTTTTCTTCCATGAGTATGTGTTTTTCCATCGGGAGAAAGAAGCTTTTGTTCAAATGAAAGCGTGTTTTTACCGGTGAATATTTTTGTAAAAGGTCATGTTGGTAAGAGGCTGTGTGTGCTTTACAAAACCTTTCCTGCGATATACGAGGCATATTGGTAGCTTGTGTTTTCGTAATACATTGAACTGTTGTAATTGTCTATTTTCGGGACAATCCATGACATGGATTCGCATATATAAATAAAGGAGTATGAGGACGGGAAGGGTCTCATTGGGAATGGAATTCTCGGGAAGCCAGTCTGTTACCGGCTCCCCAAGTCATCGTGTGCGCTTTGCAGAATGGCTTTTCCCAATTCCTGACGGCGCAGGCTGGGAGTAGGTTCATCCATCAGTACCTTTCCGGAATTATTATCCATGAGGGTTACTCCGGTACTGTCGCAGAAAGCCATGCCGTTATTGTAAGTATAGAAGGCAAACGGATAAGTATATTCTTCGCCCAATACGTTTCGGCTGAAGTTGAACTCTCGGTGGTCGATGTCCATTTGTGCCAGCAGGGTAGCAGCCATATCGGTCTGATTCATCAATTTATCAATGACCATGGGCTGTTTGACGGCTCCTCCTAACCAAATCATCGGAATATGATGGATGCGAGGGTCACTTGCAGAAGCTCCGACTGGGTAGGCAAATCCGTGATCGGGCAGGCAGACAATCAGTAGGTCTTTCCATTGTGGAAGTTGTTTCAGACGGTCGATTAATTTGCCTAAACACGCATCGGTGAAAGCGAAAGCATTCGGGATTTTTTCTTCTAACCGATGGTAAGGCACTTCAAACGGTTCATGGCTGCTTAAAGTCAGGAAAGCTGTATGCCAAGGCTTTCCTTCAGGGCGCTGCTTGATTTGGTTATATAGAAATTCACACGTAATGTCATCGTTTACTCCCCACGGATTCTGACGTTCGTTCATACTGAAGTCCACATCGGCGGTCAGCTTCTGATACCCGCTTCCCAACAAATAGCTTTTCATATTGGTAAAGTTGATATCTCCTCCATAAAGAAAATCAGTGGCATAGCCCTCGTTTACCAGTTTTCCGGCAATGGAGGGAAGGGTACGGCTCTTGGCAGGGATTTTCATGACCGAGAGCAAAGGAAAACTTTGGTAGCCGCTGAACGTACAGATGGTACCTCGGTCGGTCCGGAAGCTGTTGGCATAACAATTGGTAAAGAATACGCCTTCTTTCGCCAGCCGCTCCAGGTTCGGACTGACACCGGGTTCACCTCCTAATGATTCCATGAATACGCCTCCATAACTCTCCATCAAGATAATCAGCAGGTTAGGCCGTTTGGTGCTCAGCAACTCTACTGTGTTTTTACCAGAGATAGGGTACAAGCCATCAAAAAGCTTCTTTCGTTTGCTCTCTTCAAAGAAGTCAAATTGTTTGGCATAGTCTTGCGTTTTGCTTGCAGAAGAAAGCAGGCTGAATGCCGGATTAACAGCCGAATGATTCAGAAACTCATTGTTGCAGAAATATACCTGTCCTACATTCGAAGTGGACTCGGTTACACCTCCTCGGATGATGATAAACAAGACTCCTCCCAAAAGAAGAGTCCCGATACTTCCACTGATGCGGTGCTGGGTAGCTGGCAGTACAGCGGGAGTGAGCTTGTAGAGTCCCCATGTAGTCAATACGGATAAGAGCAGAATGCTTATAATGCGGAGCAGAATAAAGCCGATGGATACACTGGCAGCCGCATTTTTAGGAGAGTCGAGATAGAAGAATACAGACGCATCGAGCTTGAAGCCCCAAAACGGATAAAGCGCCATGTCGCCGATGAAAATCAAAGCGACCAGCAGACTGATCAGTGCGTAATAAACGGTCAATATCTTCCGTAGCGGGAATTGCTTTAGCCAGATACTGACCAGAACAGCTAACCAAGGAAGGGCAGTAAGGTATCCTGTGGTAGCGGCATCGAGGGTGAAGCCATGAAAAACGACACGTCCGTAGTCGGTGAATGAGATTCCTTTATCTGCGGCATCATTATAGAGCATGAACAGCGGTTTCTGTATCAGGAAGTATCCTAAGATGGCAGAAAAAAAAGAGAGGAGGTAAGCTATTCTTTTTTTCATATTCGTTTGTTTTTATATTGCAGGCTTTCAGCTGATAGGTTGGGAAGTGGGAAAGACTTGAGTTAACCCGTATGAAAGTCTGGTCGTTTCTTAAAGGCCTAAACAACGGCTTTATTTTCTTCCGAAGTCGGCGGGTACTTCTCCCCATTGGTCGGTTTCCCATTTGAGCAGCGGAGTGGTATACTTATTGGAATGCAACCATTTTTCGGCACGTTCAATCAGTTCAAACAATTTTTCTGTGCGCGGTGTTCGTTCCAGTTTGGTTTTGCATTTTTTTTGTTTGACCCAGTTTAAGGCATTCCGGCTGTCGGAATAGATAGGCATATCTAATCCCTTCTGCTTCAATAGAGCAAGTCCATGAACAATGGCAAGGAATTCGCCGATATTGTTGGTTCCGTAAACCGGTCCGAAGTGGAAGATTTCTTGTCCGGTGAGCAGATATACGCCCCGGTATTCCATAGGTCCCGGGTTACCACTGCAAGCAGCATCTACCGCAAGGCAATTCAGATTAAAGTTTTCAGGTAGAGCAGTAGCCGGTTTTTCTTTTTCCTCCCGGCTGAAATAGTGATGAGCAGGAGAGGCAAGTGCCTGTTCCGCTTCTTCGCGGGTGTCGAATGATTTGAAGAGAGCTCCTTTATAGTTCTTGATTTGCAACTGGCATTCTGTCCATGAGGTATAGACTCCGGGATTGACTCCTTTCCATACGACGTAGAATTTCTGTTTTCCCACTTTCTGGTTGAGGTTTTAGTAGTTTTAAGTTGATAAGCTAACAAGGCAACAAGTTGACAAGGCTATTAGATACTTTACAAAGTATTTTTAAAACCTTGTCAACTTGTCAACTGAAACCTTGTTGCCTGATTGGATTACATTCTTTCAGGAACTTCAATACCTAACAAGCCCATGGCAAGTTTTACCACCTTGCCAACGTTCTGGCTCAAGGCAAGACGGAACACTTTCAGTGCTTCGTTTTCTTCGCGTAAGATACTGAAGTCATGATAGAACTGGTTATATTCTTTTACCAAGTCGTAAGCATAGTTGGCAAGGATAGACGGGTTATAGTCGCCACCAGCCTGTTTTACCACATTCGTAAAGTCTGCCAGCATTTGGATAAGTCCTTCTTCTTTCACGCTCAGTTCAATGCCCGACGGGATGGTGGCAGGAACCGTGATACCAGCTTCGGCTGCTTTACGCAGGATAGACTGGATACGGGCGTATGTATATTGGATAAACGGACCGGTATTTCCGTTGAAGTCGATAGATTCTTTCGGGTTGAAAGTCATGTTCTTACGTGCATCTACTTTCAAGATGAAGTACTTCAAGGCTCCTAATCCTACGATACGTGCAATATCATCCGCTTCCTCTTGAGTCAGTCCGTCCAGTTTGCCCAATTCGTTGCTGGTTTCTTTGGCTGTTTCAATCATGGCTTCCATGAGGTCGTCGGCATCAACAACCGTTCCTTCTCGGCTCTTCATTTTACCTTCAGGCAATTCTACCATTCCGTAAGAGAAGTGTACCAAGTCCTTACCCCATTCAAATCCTAACTTGTCTAACAGGATAGAGAGCACCTGGAAGTGGTAGTTCTGTTCGTTACCTACCACATAAATCATTTTATCGATTGGATAATCCTGGAAACGCAATTTCGCTGTACCGATATCTTGTGTCATGTAAACAGATGTACCGTCGGCACGAAGTAATAGTTTGTGGTCGAGTCCTTCAGCCGTCAAATCAGCCCAAACCGAGCCATCCTCTTTGCGGAAGAAGAATCCTTTTTCCAGTCCTTCCATGACCTTTTCCTTTCCTTCCAGATAGGTTTCAGATTCGTAATAAATCTTATCGAAGCTTACTCCCATCATCTTATAGGTTTCATCGAATCCGGCATATACCCAGTCGTTCATTTTTTTCCAGAGTGCGCGAACCTCGGGGTCGTTTGCTTCCCATTTACGGAGCATTTCGCGTGCTTCAAGCATCAGCGGAGACTGTGCTTCGGCTTCTTCCTTGCTCAGTCCTTTTTCCATCAGTTCAGCTACTTCTGCTTTGTAGTGCTTATCGAAAGCCACGTAGTAATCGCCGATGAGGTGGTCGCCCTTCTTGCCTGATGATTCAGGAGTTTCTCCGTTTCCGTATTTCAGCCATGCCAGCATGGATTTGCAGATATGGATACCACGGTCGTTTACAATGTTCGTCTTCACCACCTTGTTTCCGTTGGCAGCCATCACATTAGCCAGTGCATTGCCCAACAGGTTATTGCGGACGTGACCCAAATGCAGCGGCTTGTTGGTGTTAGGAGATGAATATTCAATCATGACCAGCGGAGAGTTTTCAGTTGCTTTCTGAATACCCCACTGAGCATCAGCATGAATGCGGTTCAGTAATTCCACCCATACATCCGAAGCAATGGTGAGATTCAAGAATCCCTTGATTACGTTATAGTTTGCAATCGCCGGTTCGTTTTGTTTCAAGTATTCTCCGATTTCCAGTGCGGTCTGCTCCGGAGATTTCTTAGACATTTTCAAGAAAGGGAATACCACCAAAGTGAGGTGACCTTCAAACTCTTTCTTTGTTTTCTGAAGCTGTACCATCTTGGCAGGTACTTCTGCTCCATACAGTTCTTTCACGCCCTTCAGGACCGATTCGGTCAGTTTATCTTCTATTTTCATGTGTATGTAATTATTGTTTTTGTCAGTTTGAGTTTACAAAGATAGTGATTTTAAGTCTTATAGATTCAAAGAGTAGCATACTAAATACTTACTCTCGGTAAATCAGTTGGTTTGAGTTCATTCGTTGCATGTATTGTTGGATGATTGACTTCAACTGTTTTTCCATGGCTTGCAGTGTATCTTGGGGCATGGCATTTTTTATGTCATCCTTCATTAGTAAATCTGTGCGGAATCGGTAAGCGTGGATTACTTTTTCTCCGTCAAACTGAATGAGATAATCCCCTTTAAGGAATTGGTAGATTCCGCTTGCCGGAAGATAGTTCACACTGAATGTTTCGGCAGTAGGGGTGTGCAGAATATCTTGTCCGAATGCTATATAAGGACGGTCATAACCTAATATGCCTAATACGGTCGGCATGATGTCGATTTGAGCTGCTATTTTTTCGGTGTCAAGTCCTCTCAGTTCTGGCATTCCCGGTGCATAAAATATAACAGGAACTTTATAGTTGCCTAAATCAGTCATATATTCCGGATAGCAGTTTCCACTGATATGGTCGGCAGTAATGACGAATAGTGTATTTTTAAACCAGGATTGTTTTTCTGCCTTTTCGAAAAATCGTTTGATGGCATAATCAGCATAGGCTATCGTCTCGAATAAAGGGTCGCTTCCGGTTGGAAATTTACCTTTGTACCGTTCGGGCAAGTCGAAAGGTCCGTGAGAGGTGGCGGTAAATACGGAGGTTACAAAAGGTTCTTTCATTTCCGACATCCGGTCGCAATAGAATTGCAGGAACTCTTCATCCCATATGGCCCATGTACCGTCAAAATCCGCATCTCCGTTATAATTCGGATCTTCATTATATTCTGTTCGACCGAAGTAACGCTGGAATCCGGCAGAACGGGCAAATGCCTGGAATCCCATGGAGCCGTTCATTGCTCCGTGGAAGAAGGCCGAGGTGTAACCTTTGTGGTTTGTCAATTCACCGGCAATGCTTGATACATCATTTAATGCAGAGGGGGTAAGGAAGAATGGCTCTACAAAACTGGGTATGGAAGATAAGACAGAAGGCATTCCGTCAATACTTTTTCTGCCGTTGCTATATGAATATTCAAAAGTCAAGCTTCGGGTTAGTAGCGAGTCGATAAAGGGAGTATAACCTTTGTAGTTCCCGTTTTCCAGACGTGGATTTAGAGAGCCTACATGTTGCTTGCTGAATCCTTCCCAGATAATGACCACTACATTCATCGGGTGGAAGGAAACCGAATCGGCAGGGATATGAACTGGCTGGAACAGGGATTCTGCTTCGGCTTCGCTCATGTAATCGGGGGTGATGAATGTTTCTTTGCCTAAAGTCCGGAATAGTGAAAAGGGCGTATTTAGTACGATACCGGCATCAAGCGGGCGGTTGACGTATTGGTTGGCATTGCTGAGTGTGATGGGGCGTGTAGCGGTAGTCATACCACCACGCATGCCGAAGATGGTAAGGGGGGTTGCTACCAGCAAACTTATTGTCTGTATGGAATAGTAGGCAGGTTTTTGCTTAATCGGAATTTGTGTAGGCCAGTGGAAAAAGCGGTAAAGAAAATAGATGAATAATATTGCGAGAACGACTAAATACCAGTAGGCAATGAGTTCGTCAAGGAAAATAGAGGTGAGCTGACCTTCTCCTTCGTGACTGAATTCTTGTAAGACGGACATGGTAGTCCTTCTCCCTGTAAAGCGGAAGTACACACAGTCTGCCAGGTTGGAAATCAAGAAGAGACTGTTGACGGTAGTAAATAAGATTCGGGTTATTTTATAGAACCGGATATTTTCTTTCCAGTGGAGAGGAAAAAGAAACAGCAGCAGGAATAAGGCATTGCTGTAGAGAATAGCTGTTGTATCGAAAATAATTCCTGCGCCGAGCAGGCTTAAGCCATAGACGAAAGTCAGATGATCGTTAAACATTTCCCAATTTACGCACAGGAAAATGAGCCGGCAAAGTGTATAGCAAAGATAAACAAGCAACAGATTCCAAGATAAGGTCAATACATTGGAAAACAGATTTTTCTTCATATATAATCTTTTTATAAATACAGGCAGCAAAAATAACGATATTTTTTGGAGAACTTCGTATATTTGCCCTTTAAACAAGGTAAAATATGAAGAAAAGGCGAACGGTTAAGCTAGTCATAACTGTAGTTATAGTCCTTGTTGTAGGGCTATGGGTAAATTCACGCTGGAAAGTTTGGTTCGGAAATCCGGATGAGCCAGCTTATGCTCCGCTTGACAGCCCGGGGAGGGTTCTGCTGACTTTTGGAGATGAAGAGGAGCTTTCGCGTAATGTAAGCTGGCAGTACGATTCTGTTGTTTCATTGAATTCGTTTGTAGAACTGGTTGATACATTGGCGAAAGATACATTTTGCATTCAGGCGGAAGGCGAGGAGTTCCAGTCGCGTAGTGGTAAGGCTGCTTATTATGTAGCCAAGTTGCGGGCACTGAGACCGGATACGTATTACCGTTACCGGGTGAGTAATGCCGGGAGATATTCCGTTTGGTTTAGTTTCAGGACATATAATCAGGCTACGCGCAAGGACTATTCGTTTATGTATGTGGGCGATGTGCAGGACTCTATTAACGGGAAGGCGGGTGAATACTTGAAGAGAGCATTAGCTGCTCATCCAAAGACTGAGTTTTTGGCTTTTGGAGGAGATTTGACCGAGCGTCCGATGGATATGTATTGGCAGGAAACCTTTTCCGGCTTGGACTCAATCGGTCAGCATTATCCGGTATTGAACGTAACGGGTAATCATGAGTATCTGAAATATGTTATCCGTAAGTTGGAGCGCCGTTACCCGTTGGTGTTTTCTTATTTTCTAGATTCGATGGTGGGTGAGAATCAGGTTTATACATTGAAGTATAATGATATGCAGCTGTTCTTACTTGATAGCAACCGGGAGTTTTTCTATCTTTGGCAGCAGCGGCAGTGGCTGGAAGATGTTTTAAAGAAAAGTACGGCTCGTTGGAAAATCGTTGTGCTGCATCATCCTCTCTATTCGGTGAAGGGAAAATATAATAATATGGTACAGAAGGCAATGTTTAATTCGCTGTTGCAGAAATATAAGGTTGACCTTGTTCTGCAAGGACATGAACATGCTTATGCTCGTATGACGTTGCATGATGAACAAGGAAACGCTTGTACGCCTATTTATACAGTAAGTCACTGTTCTCCAAAAAGTTACCGGATTACTTTCGATGAACGGTTTGACAAGTATGGTATTGAGAGCCGTTTCTATCAATATGTACATATTCACGGTGATACGCTCAGTCTTAGTGCTTACGAAGTGCCAGCAGGGAGTTTGTATGACTCGTTGGATATTGTGAAATCTGATGTGAAGACCGTTATCAAAGATTACGGGAAAGCGATTCCTGAACATCTTGATTTCAAGTCGGGGGGCAGCAAAAAAGACCAAAAGTACAGAGAACGTATTGACGAATATATACAACGGACGAAGTAAGCAGAAGTTACCTTCTTATGCTGGAAAGGAGAGGGCGCATCAAAATGAAGAATTAGGAATGCAACACGCGAAGGTGCAAAGAAGATAATGAACTTTAACTAAGATAAGAACTTTGTGTTTCTGCGCCTTTGCATTGAAATCTTTTTTGATATAACTTCTGAAAGAACTTGATAAGGTTTTGAGCTTTCTTCTTCCTACAATGAGTTTGTGCGGAATTTGCCTGCACCCTACACGTTTTTAGAATTAAATATTTATATGACAGCTAATTACAGCGTGTAAGGTGCAGTGTAGGACGCCGCTTTTGCCTGCACGCATCCTACATCGTTCTACACGATTTTTATATCTTTCTGTTGATTATCAAACATTTATCAAAAAGGAGTTTTGCCAGACTTGTTGTGAATTTCATGTTAAAAGATGTATTTTTGGGGGGGGTCAGAGGTTGTTTATCTCTTCAGCCGACATTCCCGTAGCTTCTGCAATGGTTTCCACGGAAACGCCGAGGCTTTTGAGTTTGCGGGCGGTTGCTTTGTTTTGTTCTATATGACCTTCTTCTCTGCCTTTGGCGAGCCCTTCCTTTATTCCTTGAGCGAGTCCTTCTTCTATTCCTTTCTTTTGAGCGGTTGCGATAGTGTTTTGCCAGTCTCGATAGACCTTCAAGCTATCTTCGTACGCTTCGTATTGCTCTTTGGTGAACTTGGCAATTTCTGCCGCTTCGAACAGTTTGGTGAAAATACGTTCCTGCAAGGCTCTTGGTCGTTCCATCAGTCGCGATAGGTTCCGCAGGACAAAGAGCCACTTGTCGAACATGCTGTTGAGTTCTTCCTCCTTTTTGTTGAACTTGGGCATTTCCAAATACACGAAGGTCAGTTTGTCATAGAAAACTGCCTTGGTGTTTACGTCCATCAATTGCACCCGGTGGTGGAAATATCCCTGTGAATCGTCATCGAACGTGAAGTTCAGAATGCCGATAACATATACGGCTTTCAGTTCGTAGTCCCAGTTTCCCTTACGTCCCTGTTCTCGGATGGGAAAAGTAGAATAATACAGGCTTCTGTCTTTAAAGAACTGCTGCTCTCCCCTTTGCATCTCGATAAGAATCTTTTTTCCCTGTTCGTTTTCGCAATACACATCGAAAACGGTACGGCGGTCCACTTCCGATGTTCCAAGATGTTTCGTATTCAGATAGGTAAGGTCTTTGATAACCTCTTTCCCATCGAACAGGCTGTTTACGAAACTGATTAGCAGTTTCTTGTTCATTTCCGTTCCGAACAACACTTTGAATCCGAAGTCGGTGTAGGGGTTCACGTATCTGTCTTCCAAGAATCTGTCAGTCATACTTTTCTCTGATTAGCGTTTCTACAAAGAAAGGAAAAAAACGGAGAAAGCAAAGCCCTGTTGAACTTCTTTTTTTATAGGCCATAGAATGGATTAATGATATATTGTCTTGCAGGCAAGTCAATATAATGTGGATAAGGAAGTTTTAAAATCGGTTTTAGTGGGTAATCAGAATGAGATACCACGGCATAAAGTCATTCCGCGCAAGTTTGATCTTGAAGAATTTGGCAACTATGTGTTTGTCGGTATCCGGTGGGTATGGCGTTTTCTCCGTATGGATTTTGCGGTTTGATACGGCAGGTTCTGGCATTTGTAAGGAGAAATTCTATAACCCACCTTGGTGGGTCATAGAATTTATGCAGGGAAATTGGGAATATTGCCTTTCTTTTGATAAAATCAACTCGGTCTGTACGAATAGGTCTTAACGGATAGTCGGACTATGTCTTTATAGCCTGTCTCTTCTCCAGGTGGTCAAGGAGGGTAGGAACAAACGGAGGATTTGATTTCTTCGTTCGAGGCGGTAGTCAGCTTTGTCGGCATGGAGTTCGTCGGAAAGCAGTTGGAAAAGCTGTTCTTTTGTTTCCTGTCCGGCGGACAGGCGTTTGATTTTGCGGTATAACATGCCATGCCGTAGCCGTTTCTTGTACTTGTCAAGATGTGGTAGCGCCTGCTCCATGTAATGAACTACTTTGATGTCTTCGGCAAATCCTCCGCCCAGGCGGCGTGAAGTAGTTGTCAGTTTGTTGTTATGTTGGCGGAAGTAATTAAGTTTTTTGTAGATTTCAATAATACCGCCACCCTGCATTGCTATCTGAAACCAAAACAACCAGTCGCCGCAATAACGGAATTGCAGGAACGGAGAATCTTTCAGTTTAAGGGCATCCTCTTTGCGGAACAAGATTCCGCTGGCATTTATCAGGTAGTTACGCCAGTATAGATTATGCTCGGCAAATAGTTTGCCGTCAAAATAAGCATATTCTTGGTGGTAGGACTCTTTTTTCCAGTGGTTAATATCATGAGGGTTGATATTTCCTTCTCCGTCCATCGAATGTGAGCCGACATAACAGATAGCAGCGTCCGGATGTCGGTATATCAGCTCCATGCAAGTTTTTAAGAAAGATGGGGCAGCACTGTCGTCGGCTTCGGCAATCCAGATATACTTTCCTTTTGCCTGCTCTATTCCTTTCATCCATTGGCAGAACGGGCTTCCGGTGTTTTTCTCGTTGACAATGATTGCCGTAATGTGAGGGTTTTCTTTATATTGTTCGAATACGGTTACACTGTTATCGGTGGATGCATCATCGAGCAATATGAGTTCAAAGCCGGTATAAGACTGGTTTAAGATGGACTCTATGCGTTGTGGCAGATAGCGGGCATAGTTATAGTTCGGTACGATTACGCTGACTTCTATTCCGGTTGGGTTGGTATCTGGATTTATAAATGTTTCTTTCATCTTGATTGTGATTCGTTTTCTAATCGTTTTAATAGCTTGTCAGAAATGTTGCTGTCTATTTTCCTTATAAACAAGGAATCTGTTTGTTTAATTTTCTCATAGTCGCTTTCGTCAAGAACCTTTGGACCTGGCCATACCATATAGCGTAACGGGTTATTTATAATTTTGTCTTTTAGCGGAGAGTTCATCAGTAAGGTTTGAAAGATTAATTCTTCCGCACAAAACGTGTGTTCAAAACGTTTCAAAATCATGGGGTTGGCACGGATGAATGAAAGTATGTAAGTAACAGCTTCTTGAGTTAGGCTCATATACCCGCTTCCGCCATAAAGCGGCATGGGAAATTTTTTTCTGCGGATACCTAAGCCTTTTTGAATGTAGAACATATATTTGATAAAGTATTTTTGGGGCTTTGATTTGTAGTTCCAATAATCATAAAGGCAATAATAGCGGATGCGGTCAAAACCTCCGTGTTCTTTTTTCCATTCCGGTCTGGGCAGTTTTCCCCATTCCATGTACGACTTCCCTTTTTCCAAAGTGTCAAGTCGGAAGGGTAACATCCAGTCTTGTGCCGAGATGGTGTGGTAATAATCATATCCTTTTAAGTCAGCAAGTTGCATGAGTTCAATGAAGGCTTTCAAATGATTTACCCCCCCCCCAGTTAACTTTGTATTTTTTTAAGATATACACATTGTCTTTTACGTGAATGTCATTGGGCTTAACCGAAGATTTTAAATCAATGTGTATGTAGAAGTCAAACAGATGTGCATAGTTGTCTATCCAGCGGTTTATCAGTTCCGGCTGTTTATAGGCAGTCATTAATATGGCATGTCTCATTTTTGTAATTTCGTTAGGTTATGTTTCTGTATTTCGGTTTAGCCAGTCGGAGTGCATACAATACCTTGTCGATAGCTTGCTTTATACGATAAGAAAAAGGCACTTGCGGACGTTCTCCTTTCCATTCCGTTAGGTCTAGGTAGCGGAAATACAAGTTTTTGTAAGGGTGCTGCGACTTATATTGCCAAGGCTTCTTGCCTCCGGTGTAATGGATGATGACCGGATGTTTCAGTTCCTCATCCAGCAAAGGGATGGAAGTCGGACGGATGCGTCGCTTGCGGCGGAGGAATCCGTCTTGCACGTTATAGCGGAAAGGCAAGAATTGTTTTTTGTCGTATAGCAGGGCGTTTAATACATCCTGATCGTTGAAAACCAGTTTGTCGATGTGTCCCGGAATGTATTGCATGGCTTTTTCCTGGAATTTCATTTCGCGCCAATGATTTAAGTTGACTAACAATACGCCTGCATTGAAGTAGGAAAAAGAAGCATCGTAGCTTAGACGCTCATAGTTGTCTGTTTTTCCGCTCCACATGTCTTCTACGCAACCTATGGCATAACGGCTGATGTCGGTATGCCAGCAAGCGTTGACTGGGCCATTGACAATCAGGTCGCAGTCCAAATAAAGTACTTTGGATACATCTTCCGGCAGAATGCTTTCCAAAAAAATCCGGTAATAGGTAGCCATTGAGATGTGACTATCTCCGTAAATGGCACATCCTTTCAGCATCTTTTCACCAGCTTCATAGATACATAGTTCTTGTTTGTACCTGCCTTCTACCCATAGGCGGAGCTTTTTCCGTGATTCGTAGGTTAGGCTTGCAGCAATGATATGTATCCGAAAACTTTCGTCCCGGTTATTCTCGAACAAGGAGGTCAGCATGACGATGCAATACTTTAAGTACGCGTCATCAATGTTGCAGGCTATATGTATGGTTTCTTTTTTCATTTTTCCTGAAACTGTATTTCTGACAAGGCTTTCTTGATGTAATATCCATTTTGCAAGCGTTCGCTCAAGGCGGCTACGTTCTGTTTCATCGTGGCATATTGTTCTGGGGTAAGTGAGGCCAATATGCTGTCTAACTCATTGAGCGAAGCAATACAGATTCCGATTTCGTTTTTGCGGACAAAATCGGAAAGGGCTGCTTTCTCCCAAATGATGACCGGCAGTTCGCAGCGGATGTACAGCGATGTCTTGTGTGGGTTGTTGTATTGCAGGTATTCACCAAAGTCGCCAGTACAAGCTTCGGTAGAGAAACCGTCCCATACCAGTCCGAAATTTCCTTCTGCCGTGGCAATCAGTTCGTCGGAACGGACGAATCCCTTGTAGCTGAAATGTTCTTTTCCGGCAGCTTTCTCTATTTCGAAACCATTTCCGTATAGGTTAAAGTGGTAAGAACGGACATGTTTCCCTATTTCGTAGAGGAAAGTATTCTTGCGAAGATTCAGTGCACCAGCATACACTACGCCGTACGGGGGTGACGGAAGCGGACGGGGGGCAGCCTTTGTTTCCGATAGGTAGTCGAAAATCTCCAGTGTACCTACAGGAACCTGACATTGGTGCTCTATCAGCCATTGTTTCATCCGGTCGTTGTGGGCAATGATGTAGTCGGCATGGCTGAGCCGCTGTATTTCTTGTTCGGCAGTCAGCTTCTTCCGGCGGAAGCTGCCTAGGTCGTGTATGACCACAATGACTTTTGCCCCACGCAGATGCGCCATGCGGCAGATAAAGGTGAAATACTTTTTCAGCGGATATTGCAGGACTAGGCGGTCTCCTTTCTTTAGCGAAAAAGGAGTTTTCAGTACTCCGGCTAAGGTGAGCAGGAAAGCAATGACCGTATTTTTGTAACGTGTTTGTGGCAGCCCTATGTTAATATAGCCTTCGGTAGCCATGATTTGTTCGATGTCTGTCTTTGCCTTGTTTCCTGCACCAGCAATATCTTTATAGTTTCTCGATAAATAACAGTTTCTCATACTCGTTGGTTTTCTTTTTCCCATAATGCGAATGCCGAGGTTATCGTGTCGTCCATATCGGCATAGGTATATTGTGCCAGCCGTCCACCAAACAGAATGTTCGGATATTGTTGTGCTAGCTCTCGGTAAGCTTGATAAAGTTTATTGTTCTGTTCGTCGTTTACGGGATAATAGGCTTCCTTGCCCGGCTGATAATTGTCCGGATATTCGTAAGTGATAACGGTGTGTGGCTGATTGCCGTATTCAAAATGCTTATGCTCGATGATGCGAGTATAGGGTACTTCCCGCTCTGTATAATTAATAACAGCATTTCCCTGGAAATTATCAGTTTCCAATCTTCGCTCTTCAAACCGGAGGCTACGGTATTCCAGATGTCCGTATCGATAGCCGAAGAATTCGTCAATGCAGCCGGTGAACAGCATCTTGTCTGCCACTGATTCCCACTTTTCTTTGTCCTGAAAGAAATCGGTGTTCAGTTGCACTTCAATCCCTTCAAGCAGTGCGTCTATCAGTCGGTTATATCCTCCTTCCGGTATTCCCTGATAGGTATCATTGAAATAATTGTTGTCGTAGGTGAATCGGAACGGGATACGGCGTATGATAAAGGGAGGTAGTTCGGTAGCTCGCCGTCCCCATTGTTTCTCCGTATATCCTTTTATCAGTTTCTCGTAGATGTCTTTTCCGCAGAGCCTTAGTGCCTGTTCCTCTAAGTTATCAGGTTCGCCGATGGCATCATAAGCTGCGCATTCTTCGGCTATTTTTGCTTTGGCTTCAATAGGGGTCTTGACTCCCCAAAGCTGGTAAAAGGTGTTCATGTTGAACGGAAGGTTATATAACTTGTTTTCAAAACAGGCTAATGGTGAGTTGGTATAGCGGTTAAAGGCTACGAATGAATGGACATAGTCCCATATTTTCTTGTTGTCTGTATGGAAAATGTGGGCTCCGTATTTATGCACGTGGATTCCATCTACGTCTTCGCAATAGATGTTTCCTCCGGTGTGGTTTCGTTTGTCTATTACCAGACAGCGCTTTCCAGCCTGTTTTGCTTCATGGGCAAAAACAGATCCAAACAAGCCTGCGCCAACGATTAAGTAATCAAATTCTTTCATAGGTTCCTTTTAAAATCCGCTTTTGCAAATGTACATAAAAATATGGATTAACTGGGTGTGGAGTTAGAGGAAGTTTATTTCCTTTGTTTCATGGCTTATTGGCGATTCTTTATGGAGAAGTAAATGTTTGAATGAATCTGCGGGATTCTTTGTGGATTTTTTTCTATCGGATAGAACTAAAATGAACGGTTTCTTTGAAGCTGTTTGCGAAAGTTTCTGCTTTTCCGTAAATTTGTCGCATGGATGCCAATTTAATCAAGCATGAAAGTAATAGTTAATCCGAAATACGCTGGTCTTACTGATTTTATCGTCTCGCTTCCTTCGATATTTAATCGGAAAGGAGAAGTGATTTATCAAGGAAGGAATGAAGTAAAGAAGTTTCATATCGGGGCTTATGTTTTGGTGGTAAAGCATTATAAACGTCCTAATTTCATTCAGCGAATTGCATATCGGTGGTTACGTCCATCAAAGGCCTGTAGAGCTTATTGTTATGCACTCCGTCTGGAAGCTCTGCGGATATACACTCCTGAGGCAGTGGCTTATATAGAAGCTATCGAATGGGGAGTGTTTGCAGATGGTTATTTCGTTTCTTTGTGTTGTAATTCGCTTCCGTTATTGCCGGAGCTTTACGAAAAGAAAGAATATGACAGGAAACTGGCTCAGGCATTTGCCGAGTATGTGGTAGAACTCCATCAAAAGGGTTTTTTGCATGGAGACTTGAATTTGGCAAACATATTTTATGAGGTAAAAGATAATGAATTCCGGTTTATTGTCATAGATATTAACCGCTCTTGTTTTAAATCATCCCCCACATATAAGGAATGTCTGAAAAATCTGATGCGCATAACTCACCGGAAAGATTTGTTACATGATATAGTTACGTTTTATGCGGATAAGCGAGGATGGGATGCAGCTGTTTGTTGCCGTATCGTAGAATGGATGCTTCATCGTTTTGAACAGAAGCGTGCCAGAAAATACCGGTTGAAAAAGATATTTAAAAGTTAGTGTTTATGAATTTGGTAAAAGTCATTATTCCTGTCTATCGGAGTAATTTACATCCTATGGAGAAGGCTTCTATCCTTCAGGCATTGCGTGTATTGGGGAGTCATCCGATTGTTATACTTTATCCTGAAGGTATGCAGAAACCAGACATACAGACTGGCTCAATGGTGGAGTGGTTATCTGTTTCTGATGAGTGGTTAGGTACGCGGAACGGAATTGCAGGTTACAATAAGATGATGCTGTCTTATGATTTTTATCAGTTGTTCCGCGATTCGGAATATGTTCTTATTTACCAGACCGATGCTTGGGTTTTTCAAGACAACCTTGCAGAATGGTGCAGCAAAGGTTATGACTATGTGGCTGCTCCTTGGATTAAGCGGGCTGTTTATGATTATCCTTTTATTAAGCAGTATATGGCATGTCTGAGAGCCTACAGAGCTCGTAAGCATCAGTTCTGTCGCCAGCGGATTTATGGGAAGGTAGGAAACGGAGGGCTTTCCTTGCGCAAAGTATCTTCTTTTTCAGAGGCTTGCCTGCTTTATAAATGTGAGATAGGGAAATATTTGAGCCATAGGAAACATTATTATAATGAGGATGTGTTTTGGGCTACTGAACCTCGTTTCTTTCGTTATCCAACAGAGAATGAGGCGTTGGGATTTTCGTTTGACCGCTATCCGGATATTTGCTTCAAGCGTACAGGAGGAACTCTTCCTTTTGGTTGTCATAGTTGGAGTAAGCCTGGTATGTATAAATTCTGGAAACATATCATTTCTTGGGAAAAACTAATTTCTTGATTGTTTGATATTTATGTATTCAATAATTTGTTGTTCTGTAAATCCGGAACTTGCCGCTTCGCTGAAGCAAAATATTGCAGAAACTATCGGGGCTCCTTTTGAGTTTATTGCTTTTGATAACAGGAAGTATGGTTATGGTATCTGTAAGGTGTATAATCTGTGTGCAAAACAAGCCCAGTATGATTTACTGTGTTTTGTACATGAGGATGTACGTTTCCTGACACAAGGATGGGGAAAATTGCTTGCACCTAAACTGGGTGAGGCTAAATGTGGTGTCATTGGTTTTGCCGGGAGTACGGTGAAATTGCGGCAGTTGACCGGGTGGAATACATGCAGGAAAGCACTTCGTACGCATTATGTACAGTATATGAAAGGGAGGAAACATAAGCAATGTGTAAACCCAGAGGAAAATGAGTATTCTCCGGTGGTGACATTAGATGGGCTTTGCTTGATTACGCGTCGTGAAATATGGGAGAGAACTCCCTTTGATGAAGATACTTTCCGGGGATTTCATTGCTATGATCTGGACTTTTCATTGGCAGTTTGTCTTAGGCATGTGAATTATGTTTGTCATATGGTCTTGGTTGAACATTTTTCAGAAGGAGCTTTTTCTCTTTCTTGGTTGGAAGAACTGAAACGCTTACATGCAAAGTGGAACAAGAATCTTCCGATGTATGCATTTTCTGCTAGTAAGCAGGATGAAAAGTATTATGAGCGACTTGGTGAGGCTGGATTTATCCGATTTATGTGGCAGAAAGGACATTTTGAAAAGGCAAGCTTCAGTACTGCTGTGTCTTATTTGAAGCACTATCCGTTGCATGTAGCTTCGTGGGGGCTGTTACTTAAATATTGCAAATATAAGTTCAGGCACAGGGTGCATTGACTTAGTCCTGATATAACCATTTTTCTATTTTCTTTATAATTTGCTCTGGCGAAATTTCGTTTAGACAAGCATAGTCTTTCCGGTGGCAGGGCTTGTTCCCGAATATAGAGCAAGGGCGGCAAGGTAAATCTCTCTGTACAGCATTGTCGATATGCTGGTTCCAACCCATAAATCCGGCAAAAGGATGGGTTGCACCCCATATAGAGATTACTGGTGTACCCACTAAAGAAGCTAGGTGCATGTTTCCGGAATCCATGGAAAGCATTATGTCCAAGTGACTCATTAAAGCTAGCTCTTGGTTCATGTTGCATGTTCCGGCAATGGAAATGGTATTGGGAAACATGTCAGCCCATTGTTTCAATTGGGTGATTTCTTTCGGACCGCCTCCGAAGAGAAATAATCGCTGGTTTTCTTTGTCGGATAGTTTTTGGATGACCTGCTCCATAAGGGGGAGCGGATAGATTTTTCCTTGATGGGCAGCAAATGGGGCAATTCCTATCCATTTATCGTTTGCTTGTTTGTGTCCTGCAAGCGATTCAAACCGTGAGATGTCTCCTTTTCCGTTCCCGTAAATAGATTGGAAATTTAAATGAAATGTATATCCTAATTTGTTGAATACGTGTGTGTAGCGTTCGAAAGATGTGGGCTGCTGGCAAAGTGCTTTATGGCTTAATGAAATCAGTTTCTTTCTGGCTTTCCGATTTTTGTCGATGCGTGCAGTAGAAACTCCGTTTATGCGGAAGCAGAAGCGGAGGAACTTGCTGCGTAATACATCGTGAAGATCTGCCACTGCATCAAATTTTTCAGCTTTCAGTTCGCTAAACAGACGTATGAGACCTTTTGTCCCTGCATAGTCTTTTTTTACGTCGGCACCACGGAAAGTCAGATTGGAAGGGGCATTCGCGAAGAGGGATTTCATAAAAGGTCGACTCAATACTACAATTTGGTGTTGAGGGTAGGCTTGAGCAAATGAATATAGCACTGGGACAGTCATTGCCACATCTCCCAGTGCTGAAAAGCGGATAGCTAAAATCTTTGCCATAGTTTTTATGAACTTACTAGCTAAAAACTTACTTCTTACCGTATAACACCGGGTTTAAGGAGGGGTCGTTATACATCTTCATCTGCTTGTACACTTTCATGTACTTGCGTCCAGCTTCGATATCAGCAATGAGCTGGTCAATGGCTGTCGACAAGTCTTTCTGCTGTTCCAAAAGAATGTTTAATTTTTGCTGACACTGATTATGGTGTGCTTTGTCCGTATCGGTACGTTCCACTTCTTTCTGCATGTGGAAAATCTTCAGTGCAAGAATAGACAGGCGATCGATAGCCCATGCCGGACTTTCAGTATTGATGGTTGCATCCGGAAGAACGGCAGTATCTTTGTATTTATCTAGAAAATAGCTGTCTATCAGTTCCACCAAATCGGTACGGTCTTGGTTTGACTTGTCTATGCGGCGTTTCAGAACCAAAGCCTCTTCCGGATTGATATTTGGGTCACGGATGATGTCTTCAAAGTGCCATTGCACGGTGTCAATCCAATTTTTCAGGTAAAGATAATATTCGATACTTTTCAAAGGATACGGGTTGTTGATAGGCGTATTTACGTTATCTGTCTTATGATAGTCTTCGATAACCTGAATAAATATGGGATTACATAATGCTGTAAAAGTCATAAGTTCTACGTTTTAAGGTTTATAATAAGAACAAAACTAGTGAAAACTTTTAAGATAACCAATTAAAGTCGGCTAACTTTACTAATTTTGCTCTTCGAAGATTTTGATTAGCAGAAAATGAAAGTCATTGTTGATAATAAAATACCTTACATCCGTGAGGCTTTAGCGC
>Escalade_p2__coassemble_481_pt1 | contig 124700 bp, 101 predicted proteins | sample Escalade_p2__metabat2_low_PE_019 | metagenome-assembled genome bin Escalade_p2 | reverse complement strand
TACAATGGTACCGATTACAGTGCTACGCATGGTACCGATTCAGCGCTATCGTCAAGAATTTAATATATCTGTATCCGAAAGGGTGCGTGTTCCCTTCGTCTCCGACTATCCTTATTTTAATATCCGGCTATATTGCTATTCTGTGATAGCATTATCAGGATAGCGCATCATACGGCTATATACCAATATGGCTACACTATAATTCATAGCTGTGACGAAGGTGACTCTTCCCATCCGGTAACAGACCATGATACCACGAGAAAAAACGACAGCCGCAGAACAAAAACGGATGGCAGGAACCATTACGGGATGACAGATCCGACAAATAACCGGAGGTAATCCGGCTGTTTGCTAATCAGGTAAATAGAAAGTCCGATATATGCGAATTCAGGCGATCATCCCGAATGGTAATCTGTCAAAGAGGCTTTTGAGACATTTAAAATACCGATAATAAAAAAACAAAATCAGGTATACGGATGCTGTCATATACCCACAGCCTGCCATACGGCTGCTCCGATAATCATATATGGTTATCTGTGCATCCCGCTATATCCTTATTCCGATAGAAGGACGTATCGTTATCGTCGTATCTCCATGTCCGGTGGTATCATCGCCTTTCCCATCCGGGTCTGTCACGGGTTGGATTCAAATATTTTGGATAAGCTTTTAACCTGATGGTATAGGAACAAAAAGAAGTCTGTAATCATGGTATTTACTCGGGTTAGAGAAGCCACATCTTTTTATTGCCGGACGTCCGGCATTGTTTCATCCATGTGCGAAAAGGAGTTTTTTCTTTCATCGCAACGTTTCTTTCACATACCCAAAGGGGGTCGTGAATCCAGACCCGCTTCAGTTTTCTTTTTCCTCCCCATATGACACAAAACGACTATCCATGACTATTCCTGCCGGTCGTGCTTGCTTCTCATGTTTTCCTTAATCTTCTTCCTTCCGAGGTTATTCCGATGTGACGGTGATGGAGAGCCCTCGTATCCACGTAGGTCAGACCGGTCAGCGAGGGAGGATGAACACCCTGCGCGCCAGCTCCATCATCAGGTCGGGCATCGGGATTTCCGTCATTCGCTTCAGTTCACTGCGGCTGATATGCTTTAATTTAGGTGCTTCTTTCTTCTCGTATGCCGTATCTTTTATCGGGTTGGGCCACAATACTTTCCTGTCTACAGCGATATATATGAGCCGGTTGGGCCAGCACACGCAATGATTCATGTGCCCGTTCCTGCGTCTCAACTCCTTCTTGAGAAAAATCTTGAACGATTCGGCGAACTCCCCGGTGATGTCTGAAAAGGTGATGTCCTTCGTTTTGCGGGATTCGATGAACTGCCTGAGATTGAGCTGTGTGGTTTTCGACTGGCGGTAGGTGGAGTTAATCTCCTTGGAGCAGTTCCCAAGACGTTCGCGTTCCACCTCTTCGGCTTACAAGAGGTATTCCGACACGGAATTGGCATCTGATACAGTGGTCTTGAGCAGTTCGACCGTAACCACTCCCTGGTTCCTCAGCAGGTTCCCATATGCCTCTTCCTGTCGGTTACGGAGGGTGGTAAGGCGGGGGTTTTCTTTGACCGTTGAAAAAATCCGTTTCCGTGAAAAAAGAAAATGGATTCAAGATAAAAACTATTTAAACCAAGAAACTTTATCGGGGGAATTTTTTCTGTAGAAATTTGCTAACGTCAAGAATATCAACTACTTTTGTAACTGAAGAGTTATTTGAGGTTATGCAGAAAAGCGCAAGTAAGCGATGGATTTTCGTCACCTAATCGTTACCTGCCTATTTTCTAAGCTCCGATTACCTTTTGACAATCAAAAGGTTAAAGAAAACTACGCTATTTTTTTTAAAAACATCAAGGCATTTTTTATATGCTTCAGCACACTATCCCAAAGAATCAGGCAGTCAGCATCTTTACAGTTTATCCTTAGTCAGCACATCACACTGATGACGCTCAAGTACTTCCAGACAGCGTGTCATATCATTCGGCTTAATCACTACGTGCGCACGGTCGTTTTGCGCAAAAGCATACATATAATCAATGAAAATCTGCTCGGCAGCCAAATATTCAAGTACCACAGCCAATGAGCCGGGAACATTCTCACAGTCCAGACAAACCACATCGGTTGACATCACGGCAAAATCTTGCTCTCTTAATACCTCCACCGCCTTGTCTACATCTGATACTATTAAGCGTAAGATTCCAAAATCTGCCGTTTCTGCCATACTGAAGGCATGCATATTAATTCCGTTTTTTCCTAACGTACGGACTACATCATTGATTCTTCCGGTCTTGTTTTCCAAGAATACCGATAATTGTTTTATTGTCATAAGGTTGAGTTTTTAAGTTTTTAAGTTGGTAAGTTGTTGAGCTGGTAAGTTGTTGAGTCCTTGTTTTTTTTGAGTTTGTGGTTCCTGCACAAAATAAGATGATAGACACAGCAAACTCACAAACTTAAAGACTCAATAACTCAATCAGACCAATACACGTTTGTCGATTACCCGTTTCGATTTTCCCTCACTGCGGGCAATGCTGTTCGGTTCAACCAACTTCACATCTGCACTGATAGAAAGAACGCTTTTCAGCTTATCGGCAAGCATCTTTTTCAAACCGAGCATCGCTCCGATGTCATCCGTAAAATAGTCACGGCGTACTTCCACCTGTACTTCCAGTGTATCCAGGTTGTTTTTCCGGTCAACCACCAGCAAATACTGTGGTTCAAACTCTTTCATCTGTAAAATCACACTTTCCACTTGCGACGGGAATACATTGATACCACGGATAATCATCATATCATCACTGCGTCCCATAATCGGAGTCATCCGTACACTGGTACGTCCGCAAGGACAAACATCATCCATCAGCGAAGTTAAATCTTTTGTACGATAACGCAACAAAGGCATTCCTTCCTTAGTCAACGTAGTAAAGACCAGTTCGCCCTGCTCACCGTAAGGAAGAGGCTCTAAGGTATCCGGATTAATAATTTCCGGATAGAAATGATCTTCATTGATATGCGAACCATGTTGCACCTCACATTCGTATGACACACCCGGACCCATAATTTCACTTAACCCATAAATATTATACCCTTTTACTCCGAGACGTTCTTCTATTTCACGGCGCATATTTTCAGTCCACGGCTCAGCTCCAAAGGCACCGATACGTAAACCTAATTCCGATTTCTTGATTCCCATCCGCTCAATCACCTCTGCAAGATGAAGAGCGTATGAAGGAGTACAGGCAATTCCTGTAATACGAAGGTCGCGAATCAGGCGTACGTGTTTTTCTGTATTTCCGGTAGAAGCCGGAATGACAGTAGCTCCCAGATTTTCTACTCCATAATGCGCTCCTAACCCACCGGTAAAAAGTCCATAGCCATAGCTAACAGAGAAGGTATCATCGCGCGTTACTCCATAAGCTGACAAAGAGCGGGCCATTACTTCTGACCATACAGCAAGATCCCTCCGGGTATATCCCACAATGGTTGGATTTCCGGTGGTTCCGGAAGAGGCATGTACACGTACAATCTCTGAAGGAGGAGCCGCCTGAAGTCCGTAAGGATAATTATCACGCAGGTCCTGCTTGGTGGTAAATGGTAATTTTACAATATCGTCTATGCTGCGGATGTCATCGGGCGACAAGTCCATTTCCTGCATTTTCTGACGATAAAACGGGACATTATGATATACGTAAACAACCAGTTTCTGTAAACGCTTTCCTTGAAGTTCTCGCATCTGTTCGCGAGACATGCATTCTTTACTTGTGTTCCAAATCATAGTAGTTTTTAAGTTATTGAGTTCCTAAGTTTTTAAGTTATTGAATTATGAGTCTTGAAGATGTTTTCATTTCAGGGAATGATCTTCCCGGAAAGCACGCATCCGCTCTTCCAGAACCGGATATAATTCCTCTCTCATACGTGAAGTACAAGCGCGAACCCCCTGCTGGTCACTTCCTGTAGTGGAAAGTGAGATACTGCTCACCCCGTAATACATCAATTCACAAAGCAATTCACCTCCGGTCATTCCGGGATAGCCCAACGTAAAGAAGAAGCCATCGCCTACTTGCTGCGTTACATCACGGTCGTACACTATCGTGAAGCCATTTGATGTAAAAATTTCTTTCATACGACGGGCACGGCGTTCATACTCGCGTACATCCTCTACAAAATTTATCTCACCAGCAACCGAACGGTTGAGCATCTCTGCCATTCCATATTGTGTAGTAGCCGTACATCCCGAAGTAATCATATACATAATAGAGGCTATGAAAGTAGGTCCGAAAACCCCTGAATCTTCATAGCGTTTCGCTAAAGCCGGATACTGACTGTCGAACAGCTTATCGGATACACACGCCAAAGCGATACGCTGACCTGCATAGCTGAATATCTTAGAAGCAGAAAGCATCAGAATATAGTTATCGGTATAACGGGCTACAGTCGGTACAAAAGGAGGCTGATACGGACGACCGAACGGATGGCGGAAATCCATGCAAAAATAAGCCTGATCTTCGAGGACAACTACATCGTAAGCCGTAGCCAGTTCACCAATAATTTTTAATTCTTCTTCCTCCAGACAAATCCATGCCGGATTATTCGGATTAGAATAAACAATAGCTGCTATATCTCCTTTAGTTAAAAAACTTTCCAGTTTTGCCCGTAAAGCTTCGCCCCGAAAATCATGGATATCGAACAACTCCCAACCAATGCCTAAAATACGCAGCTGTGACTTTTGGATAGGAAAGCCCGGATCGATAAAAAGCACCTTGTCTTTGCCGGGAATACGCTGTGTACAGGCAATGAATGAGCCAAAAGAGGCAGCTACCGAACCGGTGGTGGGTAAACAAGCCCGCGGAGATATATCAATATCAATGAAAGCTTTCACAAACCGAGAGGCAGCCTCTTTCAATTCAGGCACACCCGCGGCAGCCGGATATTGAGCTCCCAGACCTTTGTCGAGAGCAGCCTTTTCAGCCTCGATTCCTACTCGGTTCGCCGGCAGTCCGGGAGAACCTTGATCCATGCGGATAAAAGGAATTCCAGTCAACTCCTCCAGCCGGGAAGCAACAAGCAATACATCACCGATTGTAGCATTCTGCAAATCGGCAACCTTCATTTCTTTTGCAACCGAGGAAACGAGTTCCTCACTAAACACTCTGCTCATAAACCGGAAAAATTAAGACGTTTCACAAAATCATATCCCAAATCAAAAGCCTGGTTATTCATTTCAACCACTGCTTCTCCCTTTGATGCAAAAATCCGTCCTACACTTTCACGCAAGGTGGAAGCATCTAAAATCTTCAGGAAAGCGGCTGCGGCTCCTAACAAGATAACATTTCCCGATTTAGGCATCTGATTCTCTTTTGCGAGTTTCTCTATATCCAAGGCTACCACATGAGGCTGCGAATTTAATTCAGCCATCAGTGCCTCTTCATCCGGATAATTCGGAATATTCTTGAATGCAGCCGTAGAGGTTATAATCCATCCCTCTGCCGACAAGTAGGGTAAATAACGCAAAGCCTCCATGGGTTCCAATGAAAGAATCATATCGGCTGCCCCTAAGGGAATCAGATCGGATGATATCGGTGCATCCGATAAGCGGAGATTAGACTGAACGTCACCACCACGCTGGCTCATTCCATGTACTTCTGCTTGCTTCAGTGTCAGCCCCATGCGCGTAGCAGCTTCCCCAATGATTGTAGCAACAGACAAAATTCCCTGTCCGCCTACACCTGAAAGTATGATATCTGTTTTCATTTTTGTTCTGCTCTTTTTTGTTTCAATTTACGGTTTAATGTCTGCATACACTCACGGCGAGGAATAATCACCGATACCCCCTTGTATTCTATTTCTTCACGGATAATACGCGTAATCTCCTCCATGTTTTTAGGCAACGGAACCACTACCCGTACGTGTTCGGGCTCTACTCCGAGACCAAGGCAAATCGCTTCAAACTTATTTGTTCCTGCAGAATCCTGTCCTCCGGTCATAGCTGTTGTCAGATTATCGGAAATAACCACTGTAATGTTGGCATGGTCATTGACTGCATCCAGCAAACCTGTCATACCGGAATGAGTAAATGTGGAATCGCCTATTACTGCAATGGCAGGAAAAAGCCCGGCATCTGCCGCCCCCTTTGCCATTGTAATCGAGGCTCCCATATCTACACAGCTATCCAAAGCCCGGAACGGAGGAAGAGCTCCCAAGGTATAGCAACCAATATCTCCGAATATTTTAGCATCCGGATATTCGGCTGCCACTTTATTCAGGGCATCGTACACATCACGGTGACCACATCCGTTACACAAGGCAGGCGGACGAGGAACCAGATTTTGTGCCGGAGCGTAAACCTGCTCTATCTTCATTCCCAAAGCTGTTTTTACATTATCCGGATTTAACTCACCAGTTCGGGGCAAATCACCGGTCAACCGTCCTTTCACCACATAGCGTGACGGAAGTACACCTCTCAATTGTTCTTCCACAAAAGGCTGGCCATCTTCAACCACAAGAATCTCCTTACATGCATCTGCCAACTGGGTTACAGCTTCCACCGGAAGAGGATATTGCGAAACCTTCAACAAAGGATACGGACAGCCTGTGGGATAGTTTTCCATCACATAATTATATCCGATACCACAAGCTATAATCCCTTTCTCTGCTACTTCCTTCACAGGCAGACCTGTTTTCTTGTTATAAACAGACGTTTCCGACAGTTCTATTAACTGAGGCTGAAGACGGACAACCTCTTGATAACGGCGACGTGCATTTGCGGGGAGCAAAATCCAATCGGATGGCATAGAGGCTCTTTGCGTACAAGCCACCTCGGCAGCACAATTTTTCACTTTCACTGCCGCACGAGAATGCGCCATACGAGTTACGATACGCATCAGCACCGGAAGCTTCTCACGCTCTGAAAGTTCAAATGCATACTTCATCATATCGTATGCTTCCTGTTGCGAAGAAGGTTCAAGAATAGGAATCATAGCAAACTTTCCATAGAATCGAGAATCCTGCTCATTCTGCGAAGAATGCATCGAAGGGTCATCAGCAGCCAATACCACAATACCTCCATTTACTCCAGTAATGGCTGAATTAACAAAAGCATCGGCGCAGACATTCATCCCCACGTGCTTCATACAAACCAATGCACGCTTTCCTACATATGACACACCCAATGCAGCTTCCATTGCCGTTTTTTCATTGGTACACCAGCTGCTGTGCAGCCCGCGTTCTTTTGCTAACGGGGATTCTTGTATATATTCAGTAATTTCAGTAGAGGGGGTACCCGGATACGCATAGACTCCGGAAATACCTGCATGAATCGCTCCCAAAGCGATTGCCTGATCCCCTAAAAGTAAAAGTTTCGTTGAGTTTTCCATTATATCATAGATTTATTATTGCAAACAAAAATCATCAGCATCAGTTAGTACCGGAAATTTCTTCCGGAAATCTTCCAATACATCCATATCAATCACAGCTTCCGCCCCACAAACTTTATAATCTTCACAAACCGCTATGGTTTTTCCGTAAGGATTAATTACTTCGCTGCCTCCGCAATAAGAACAATTAGGATCTTCTCCCACCCGGTTTACAGCTACCACATAACACTGATTTTCTATTGCACGAGCCCGAAGCAAAGCTTTCCAAGCTTCAATACGAGGAACTGGCCAGCTCGCTACATAAAGGGCTACATCATAATCGCCACGATTACGTGACCATACGGGGAAACGCAAGTCATAGCAAATTTGCATCAAAAAACGCACTCCTTTATAAGAAACAATTACCCGTTCTGTTCCGGGAGTAAACTGTTTATGCTCTCCTCCATAAGTGAACAAGTGTTTTTTATCATAAGATTGCACTAATCCATCGGGATGCACAAAATAAAAACGGTTAAAGAATTTTCCTCCGTCTTCTATTGCCACGCTTCCAGCTATCGCACAGTTCCGTTCGGCTGCCACACGTTTCATCCACACCAAGGACTCACTCTCCACCGGTTCGGCAATGCCCTGCGGCTGCGTGCAAAATCCAGTAGAAAACATCTCAGGTAAAACAAACAAATCCACCTCTGCGTACTTCTTCAACATTTCTTCCGCACACTCCAAGTTTTTCTTCGGATTTGCCCAATAGATATCGGTTTGTAAGATTACTATTTTCATGTCTTTCATCGGTTAGGAATGCCCAAAGGTAATAATATTTATGTTAAAAGAAACATTTATACATCATTTTTCAATTATATATTCATAAAATAGGCAAAAAAGAAAAAGAATTACTCCCTTCCATAAAACAAATGTCAGTCATCTGTTTGAGCGCCTGACAGCCCGTATAATAAAGTTCTTCGTGAAAGCTAAATTTAAGTTTCGGCGCATTCTATCTGAAAAGTACATCGAGAAAACATCTTTTCTACTGAAACTTTTGTATGGCTTAAAGAAATGGCGTAACTTTGCAACTCAAACATATCTATCATACAAATGAACGGAACAACACCTTTCAAAGTATTCTCGGGTACAAATTCGAGATACCTCGCAGAAAAAATCTGCAATAGTTTAGGATGCGAACTTGGAAACATGAACATCACTCACTTTGCCGATGGAGAATTCTCTGTTTCTTATGAAGAATCAATCCGCGGACAACATGTTTTCTTAGTTCAATCAACCTTCCCTAACTCTGACAACTTGATGGAGTTACTCTTGATGATTGATGCAGCTAAACGTGCATCAGCCAAAAGTATCATCGCTGTAATCCCTTACTTCGGATGGGCTCGTCAAGACCGCAAAGACAAACCACGTGTTTCTATCGGTGCTAAACTGGTAGCCGACTTATTGCGGGTAGCCGGTATCGACCGTCTGATTACAATGGATTTACATGCTGACCAGATTCAGGGATTCTTCGACATTCCAGTCGACCACCTGTATGGCTCTGCCATCTTTGCTCCATACATTCAGTCACTGAAGTTGGAAAATTTAGCTATCGCAACTCCTGATGTCGGAGGTTCAAAACGTGCCAGTACATATGCCAAATTCCTTGATGTACCTTTGGTTTTATGTCACAAAACCCGTGAGAAAGCAAACGTTGTAGCTTCTATGCAAATCATTGGAGACGTAAAAGACAAAAACGTAATCTTGATTGATGACATGGTAGATACAGCTGGTACCATTACTAAAGCCGCTGATATCATGAAAGAAGCTGGTGCACGCTCTGTACGCGCCATTGCAACTCACTGTGTAATGTCGGGTCCGGCTTCTGAACGTGTACAAAACTCGCAATTAGAAGAGATGGTATTTACTGACAGCATCCCTTACTCAAACCGCTGTGCTAAAGTAAAACAACTTTCTATTGCTGATATGTTTGCTGAAACCATCCGCCGCGTCATGACGAATGAGTCAATCAGCTCACAATACTTGATTTGATTTTTTAATCATAGTATCATATTTCATGCTGTCTCAAAACAGGAAATAGTCTGCACAGACTGTTCCTTGTTTTGAGACAGCCTTTTAAAGACCTTTTCAAATTTCTTTAAACGGAGATATCCTATTTGGCTCAAACCAGTTCTTGCTTAAACCTTTTTTATCAGGCAAGAAAAAACTTAAGGCATACTCAAAAAACGTACTTGATGAAGCTGAACATAAGTATCCAGTCCTTTAGCTTTCGAGTTCACATCAGCCGATAACCAAATAAAAAAGCCGTAAAATTTATAAATTAAAAGAACTTATAAACTTAACGAATTAAACTATCATTATATGAAAATTCTCTGGCTCGACTTGAACAGTTCTTATGCTCACTCTTCATTAGCCTTGCCCGCACTTCATGCCCAACTGATGGAGGATAATTCCATCGAATGGAAAATGGTTTCTGCCACCATTAATGAAAATCCGGGGATGATTGCCGGAGAAATCTATCGACACCAACCCGATATCATAGCAGCAACTTGCTGGCTATTCAATCATGAGGCACTCATGCATATTCTTTCACGGACATCTGCTTTATTGCCTCAATGCGCTATCATATTGGGAGGACCGGAGTTTTTAGGAAATAATGAACATTTTTTGCGCTGCAACCCATTTGTTACCTGTGTTTTCAGAGGTGAAGGAGAAGAAATGTTTCCTTTATGGGTAAAGAAGTGGAACTGCCCGAAAGCCTGGAATCAAGTTACCGGACTATGCTATATAGATGAAAACGGAAACTATTGTGATAACGGACTGGCCCGTGTATTAGCTTTTGACCGATTAGTCAACCCGGAGCAAAGTATTTTCTTCAACTGGGAAAAACCTTTTGTACAACTGGAAACTACCAGAGGATGCTTCAATACCTGTGCTTTCTGTGTTAGTGGAGGAGAAAAGCCTGTACGCTCTTTATCTATAGAAATGATTCGCACACGCATTGCCGAAATTCACCGCCATGGAATCCGGAATATCCGAGTGCTCGACCGAACTTTCAATTACAACAATCGACGGGCAAAAGCATTACTCCAGTTATTTTGTGAATTTCCTGACATCTGCTTCCATTTAGAAATTCATCCGGCTTTACTTTCAGAAGAATTGAAATCGGAACTATCATACATGCCCAAAGGGTTACTTCATTTAGAGGCAGGTATTCAAAGCCTTCATGAGAATGTACTGTTAACGAGCAAACGTATGGGTAAATTAGCTGATGCTTTAGAAGGCTTGCAGTTTCTTTGTTCTCTCCCCAATATGGAAACACATGCCGACTTGATTGCAGGACTTCCGCTTTATCATCTGCATGAAATATTCGATGATATACGCACTCTGGCTTCCTACCAGGCTGGAGAGATTCAATTAGAATCGCTCAAACTATTACCCGGTACCGAGATGAGACAAAGAGCTGAAGAATTAGGTATTCAATATTCCCCCCTTCCACCTTACGAAGTCTTGCAAACAAGGGAAATCACCCCTGATGAACTCCAGACAGCCCGTTTGCTGTCCAGACTATTAGATGGATTTTACAACACTCCTGCCTGGCAGAACATAACCCGTTCGCTCATCATCGGTCATGAAGATTTTCTGCAGCGGTTCCTTGAACACCTTACATCGCTGCATGTCATTGATACCCCTTTAAGCTTGGAACGCCGCGGTATACTATTATATGAATTCTGCCAGACTCACTATCCGGAATATACCCATTCTGTTACCCTGGCATGGATTGAAGCCGGCATGTCACTTAAGAAAAAGCCGGCTGAACGAGTACGGACTAAACATGTATCACTACCTTCGCTATGGGAAACCCTGAAAGGAGTCTACCATGAACGTCTTCGCCTGTGCCGGATAGATGACGAAAAGAATGAATGCAGCTATTGGTATGGATTCGAGACAGATATACAGCAAAGCAGACCTGTATTTAAGGGAAAATCCCCTCTGGCTAAAATTTCAAATAGCCTCTCATAGTTCAAATAAAAATCGTATATTTGCCCCGTTATGAGAAAAATAATTTTTGCAGCAATACTCTTCCTTACCTGTGTGACCCTGTCTGCACAGAATACGATACCCAATCAATATAGCCAGTTCGGAGGTTCAGCCTCCGGCATGGATGGCAACCGATATGACCGAAACGGAAACCCCATAGATACAACCGCAGTAATTGATGCCAATACAATTCCTATCGGATTATTCTCATGGAAAATAGATGAACGTTTGGGAAATATATTTGAAACGCCTGTAGACACCATACAGCATGCATTTCAAAATACCAATGATACAGGAGGACCTACCGGACATTACACCTATCTGGGTAATTTAGGAGCCCCACGCATCTCACATGTTTTCTTCGAACGAAAAGAAACCAGTCAGTTCTTCTTTACCGACCCGTATGATTTTACAGTACGACGTCCGGAAGACATTGTTTATACCAACACCAAATCTCCCTTTACGAACCTTACTTATTACAAGCAAGGAGACGGACGATATGGAGAAGAACGATTCAAGGCCTATTTTGCTGTCAATGTCAACAAACGGTTGGGCTTCGGGTTTGATATAGACTACACATACGGACGCGGTAAATACACCAGTCAGTCTACCGCTTTATTTAACGGAAATCTCTTCGCTTATTACCGAGGAGATAATTATGACATGCACTTTAGCTTCATCAATGAAAATCTAAAGGTTGCAGAAAATGGAGGTATTGCCGATGACCGTTATATCACCCATCCTTTAGAAATGGCAGAAGGACGAAAGACTTATGCCACTTACGACATTCCTATTAACCTGAATGATATATGGAATAAAAATACCGGATACCATGCGTTTCTTACCCATCGGTATAATTTAGGTTTTTATCGTGACGTAACTCAGGAAAACGATACGGTTACTCGCACTGTATTTGTTCCTGTAACCAGTTTTATCCATACAGTAAAAATGGATATGAACCGACGGAAGTATATTTCTTACGACAAAGAACAAAACCAGACCTACTTCCAGAACAACTATCTAGGAAATGACTCAACAGATGTAACGAAGCATTTCTCTATAAAAAACACGGTAGGCATCTCATTGCGTGAGGGCTTTAACAAATGGGCAAAAGCCGGACTAACCGCATTTATGAGCTTCGAACACCGCCGTTTTACCCTTACAGATACTTTAGACGGTACAGCCGGACGCCGTATCCCTACTGACCACAAAGAAAATATACTTTCAGTAGGAGGACAGCTTATCAAAGAGCAAGGTAAAACAATCCATTATAATGTATTGGGAGAAGTAGCCCTGATTGGAGAAGATGCCGGACAATTCAGCGTGGAAGGTCAAGGAGACTTAAACTTTCGCCTATTCGGTGATACAGTGCGGCTAGAAGCCAATGCTTATATAAAAAATTTGAATCCTACTTTCTATTTCAGACACTTCCACTCCAAGCATTATTGGTGGGATAATGAAGACCTTTCTAAAATAATGCGTACACGCATTGAAGGCAAGCTGAATATAGACCGTTGGCGTACCCAGCTGAAAGTAGGAGTTGAAAATATCAAGAATTATACGTATCTGGACAACACTTCCATAAAAATAACCGATAAACAAAATGAAGTTTCTTTTAAGAACAACATAGCTGTACGCCAGCACAGCGGCAATATCCAAGTGTTTAACGCTGCCTTGCGCCAAGATTTTAAATTAGGAATCTTGCATTTGGACAATGAAGTTGTTTATCAGAAATCAAGCAATCAGCAAGTGCTGCCACTTCCTGACCTTGTATTATACCATAACCTCTACATTCAGTTTGGATTGGCAAAAAGGGTGTTAAATATAGAATTGGGAGCCGATGTCAGGTATTTTACCCAATACTATGCCCCCGATTATGCACCGGCTATCGGACAGTTCTACCTTCAGAACCCGGAAACTCGGTTTAAGTTAGGGGGATATCCTTTGGTTAATGCCTACCTTAACCTCCATCTTAAACGCACCCGTATCTTTGTACAGATGTATAATCTAATACAAGGTACCGGAGAAAAGAGTTATTTCCTTGCACCTCATTATCCTTTGAATCCGCGCATACTGAAAGTAGGATTGTCTTGGAATTTCTTTGACTAAATCGCAAAAATAATGAAAACAGTCCGCTATTTACTGATAACCGCTCTCGTGATGATTGGCATTATCTGGCTCAATACCCAAAAAGAGCCACAAGATAAGTTCGCCCAAAGAGATTATGCGGATATCCTTTCTTCCAAAGTGTTAAGGGCGGTAACCGAGTATAATTCCATCAGTTATCACGTTGATGGAGATACTATCAAAGGGTTTGACTATGAAATACTTCAGACCTTTGCCCATGAAAAAGGTATGAAGCTGGAAATAACTCCTGAAATGAGTTTTGAAAAACGGCTTAAAGGAGTATGTGAAGGGCGTTATGATTTGCTTGCAACAGGAACTACCATTACCACAACCTCAAAAGACTCCTTACTGTTTACCCGTCCTATATTGCTGAACAAACAAGTATTAATTCAGCGCAAGCCGAAAGAAGAAAATGACAGCTCTTATATTAAAGGACAGCTTGAATTAGCACATAAAACATTATATGTAACTAAAAACTCGCCTGCTCTTTTACGTATTCATAACTTGATTGAAGAATTAGCTGACACCATTTACATCCGTGAAGTTGAACTTTACGGAACAGAACAGTTAATCTCAATGGTGGCGGCAGGAGATATTGATTATGCGGTATGCGATGAATATATAGCCCGTGCCTTTGCACAAAACTATACCAATCTGGATATCAACACTGATATCGGCTTTACCCAATTTTATGCATGGGGAATCGGGAAGCATGCCCCCATACTCAGAGACAGTTTAAACAGCTGGCTACAAGACTATCAAAAGAGTAACTCTTACAAGAAACTATACAAAAAATATTTTTGAGTTTGCGTGCCTTCTTTCTTCTCTCCAACAAGGATTCAAGCGAACTTAAAGGCATAAGCTCTAAAAAGAAACTCGAAAACTAAAAAACAAGATTCATGACACCATTAAAAAAAGTACGCTGGGGATTTATCGGCTGCGGAGAAGTGACCGAGAAAAAAAGTGGACCAGCCTTTAACATGATACCGGGATCGGAAGTTGTTGCCGTAATGAGCCGTGATGAAGAAAAAGTAAAATCGTATGCCAAACGGCACAATATTCCACGCTGGTACACCGATGCACAAGAGTTGATTGGCGACGAAGATGTGAATGCAATATACATAGCAACTCCCCCATCTTCACATGCCACCTTTGCCATCATGGCCATGAAAGCAGGGAAGCCTGCCTATATTGAAAAGCCCATGGCAGCAAGCTATGAAGACTGTGCACGCATCAACCGCATTTCAAAAGAAACAGGCATTCCTTGTTTCGTAGCTTATTACCGTCGGTATCTCCCATACTTCCAAAAGGTACGCCAGCTGGTAGAAAGTGGAGAAATAGGCAATGTCATTAATATACAGATTCGTTTTGCACAACCCCCGCGCAACTTAGATTACAACACTAAAAACCTGCCGTGGCGTGTACAGCCCGACATCTCCGGAGGAGGCTATTTCTACGATTTGGCGCCCCATCAGCTCGATCTTCTCCAAGATATGTTCGGATGTATTCTTGAAGCCGAAGGTTACACATCGAACCGAGGTAAATTATATGAAGCAGAAGATACCATCAGTGCCTGCTTTAAGTTTGACTCCGGACTTCCCGGTTCGGGCTCATGGTGTTTCGTGGCTCATGAGTCTGCAAAAGAAGACCGCATCGAAATCATCGGAGACAAAGGAATGATTTGCTTTTCCATCTTTACCTATGACCCGATAGCCCTTCATACTGAAAGAGGAAGAGAGGAAATTTTGCCTCCTAATCCGCCTCATGTCCAGTTACCTCTAATTCAAGCTGTAGTGGAGCACTTGCAGGGCAAAGCCATCTGCACATGCGACAGTGTGAGCGCAACTCCTACCAACTGGGTAATGGACCGAATTTTAAACAAACTGTAATTTTCAATAAAATACCGGTTGTCTTTCATCTTCCTGAAATAGACAACCGGTACATTTATCTTATCTGTAAATGACTTAATAGCATCCCCCTCCAAGCGAACGATAAAGGAAAGCATGTACTTTACAATAAGTTATATTCAATTCCACTCGTTCTAACTCACATTCCAAATAACGTTCATCAGCCGAAAGTACATCCAAGTACCCTGCAAAACCCGTTTCAAACAATTCATTGGCATTATATATCGAACGGTGATGAATACGGCTCTCCTCTTCTTTTAAAGTTCTACGCTTATCAATCTGCCAAGAAGCTGCCAATAAATTAACAACCTCTTGATAAGACTGGAGTACAACCTGATGATAATCAAGCAGTGCTATGCGCTGACGGCTCTTTGCTTCACTCCATAACACACGAATTTCATTCTTCCTGAAGATAGGAGCTGTAATACCAGCAGCAAGATTATATACCAACGATGCAGGTGAATTAAACCACTGTTTCAAATTAAATGCATTAAATCCTGCACCCCCACCTATCAAAAGAGAAGGGAAAAATGCTTTACGGGCAGCCAACACATCCGACTTACTGGCAAGAAGTTCCAGTTCTGCAGCCTTAATATCCGGACGGTAATGAATCCACTGAGCCGGAATACCTGTCTGAGAAGGAAACTCCATCTTACAGACTTCTTCAAAATCAGACCGCAATATTTCAAAAGGCAGCTTACCGACAAGTAATGCCAATGCACGTTCTACTTCTCCGATGCGCTGTTCTGTATCCAAAAGCATCTCTTCCAATTTCAAACGACGAGAGCAAAACTGATCAACAGACAAGCGGGAAACTTCCCCTTCTTTCATTAATTCATTGGTCAACTGGTAAGAATCACGGGCTTTACGAATTGCTTCTTTTAAAATAAACCTTTTCTTATCCAGCCCTACCAGATCATAATATTGAGTAGCAACTTCAGCAACCAGCAAAGTCTGCGCTAAACGCTTGGCTTCTATTGTTTTCATCCAACGAGCCACAGCAGCACGCTTCTTATCAGTCAGTTTTCCCCATACATCAGCCTCCCAATTAAAATTAAGTCCGATATTTATATTTGTATAAGGGTCTGGGATATGCTTGTCACTTGAAAGTTCCGGAGTATTGGTTGTTGAATTTCCCACTCCATCCATCGTATAATCTCCAAAGCGCTCTACACCTCCACCAAGGCCCAACGTTAACTCAGGGAGTAATGCTCCTTTACTCACCCCTACCTGTCCGCGAGCAATAGAAACAAGCTCTATTGCTTTCTGAAAAGAATGATTGCGCACCAGTGCCGTATCAATATACTGCTGCAAATATACATCAGGGAAAAAATCACTTCTTGAAATAGAAGCTATTGATACCGTATCAAAGTCCCCGGAAAAAGTTTCAGGAAGCTCTACTTTTTCCACCGGCAGTAAAGAAGGTGCTTTACAGCCTTCCCACAGCAACATTGCAATAAACAGTAATAAAAAATTAATCTTCTTCATCATCTTCATAACGTACTTTATTCCGACCTAAACAAGTCGATAAGGTTTCAAAAATCAGATATAATCCGGGAACAAGAAAGATTCCAACAAATGTTCCGACAAGCATTCCTCCTGCAGCAGCTATACCGATAGAACGATTACCCAAAGCACCTGCTCCGCTTGCCATCACCAAAGGAATCAACCCGCAAATAAAAGCAAACGAAGTCATCAGAATAGGACGCAAACGACTCACTGCTCCCGTAATTGCCGCATCAAGTATAGACATCCCCTGATGACGAAACTGATTTGCCATCTCTACTATAAGAATTGCATTCTTTCCTAACAAGCCGATTAACATCACCAAAGCCACCTGAGCGTAAATGTTATTTTCCAATCCGGATATTTGCAAAAACAGATATGATCCGAAAATACCAGCCGGAAGAGATAAGATAATCGGAAACGGCAATAACAAACTTTCATATTGCGCAGCCAACAGAAGATAAACAAATAACAAACAGATACCAAAAATCAAGAGAGTCTGTCCTCCTGAATCTTTTTCCTCACGTGTTACTCCCGACCATTCCACGTCATAACCACGAGGAAGTACCTCCTCACAAATATCTTCTACCACTGCAATAACTTCACCAGAGCTGACTCCTTTTTCTCCTTCACCGGTAAGAAGTGCAGAAGTAAACATATTATAGCGTGTTATCTGGCTTGGACCATAAACACGTTCCATTGTCATAAAGTTTGAATAAGGAACCACATTACCATCATTGTTTTTTGCAAACAGACGATACAAATCTTCCGGATTCATACGATATTCCGGCGAAGCCTGAATCATCACCTTATACATCTGTCCGAACCGTACGAAGTTAGAAGAATAAAAACTTCCGATGTATGCCTGAAGGGTTTCCATCGCCCTATCAAGCTCCACGCCCAACTTGGCAGCTTTAGCCAAATCGACCTTCAACATATATTGTGGAAAGTTTGGATTAAACCCAGAAGTTACTCCTTTAAGGCGCGGATCAGCATTCAATCTATCCACCAAGTTATCAGCCACAGATGCAAACTCATGAAAATCGCCAGCCGTTTTATCCTGCAAACGAAGTTCAAAACCACTTGCATTACCAAATCCCGGAACAGAAGGAGGAAGGAAAAACTGAATATCAGCATCCTTGATATGCGATGTTTTATTTTTATATACCTGCATCAGCTCTGTAACACTTTGTTCACGTTCGCTCCACGGCTTAAGATTAATCATCCCCATTCCGTAACTGGCTCCTTCTGTTTCGGTCATTAAGCTGTAACCTGCCAACGTAGAGATACTTTCTATTTCATCAAGAGGAAGCAAAGCCGCCTGCACTTCACTTAACACTTCCTCGCTACGTTCTACTGTAGCTCCCGGAGGGGCATCGACATTCACATAAATCATTCCCTGATCCTCGTTAGGAATAAAACCAGCAGGAAGAATTAAACTGACTCCATAAGTAGCCAATAAGAATATAAGCAAGGTAGCATAAGTAAATACTTTTCGACCCAAGTATTTATGTAGCCCCAAATGATAACGCCGCTCAAACTTTCCATATCCTCTGTTAAAACCGATAAAGAAACGACGTAGCCAGGTTGCTTTTTTCCTGCCTTTATTACCTACTGGTTTCAATAAAAGTGCACATAAGGCCGGAGAAAGGGTCAGTGCATTTACTCCTGATATAACAATAGCCACAGCAAGAGTCAATGAAAACTGACGATAGAAAATTCCCACTGTTCCCTCCATAAAGCCGACCGGTACAAACACAGCAGACATAACTAAGGTAATAGCAACAATTGCTCCTCCAATTTCTTTCATAGCCTTTACCGAAGCCTGATAAGGAGAAAGACCGTCTTCGTGCATCTTCACATGAACCGCTTCAACCACCACAATGGCATTATCTACAACAATACCGATGGCTAAGACCAATGCAAAAAGCGTAAGCATATTAATAGAGAAACCCAGCATCTGCATAAAGAAAAATGTACCTACAAGAGAAACAGGTACAGCTATGGCAGGAATTAATGTAGAACGGAAGTCCTGCAAAAAAACATATACCACTACAAATACCAATAAAAAGGCTTCAAGCAATGTTTTCAGTACCGACTGAATGGAAGCATCAAGAAACCGCGATACATCATAGGCTATGTTATACTCCATTCCCGGGGCAAAGCTGCTTTCTTTTATTTCCTCCATACGCTGCTTGATATTCTGAATCACCTCACGTGCATTCGACCCAGGACGTTGCTTAATCATAATAGATGCAGACGGACGCCCATCAGTCATTGAAATCATGTTATAATCTTCCGAGTCGAATTCGATGGTTGCCACATCACGCAACCGAAGCAACGAACCATCGGACAATGCTTTGAGCACAATCTCCCCATACTCTTCCGGAGTACTGAATTTTCCTGTATATTGCAAGACATACTGCAGTTGCTGAGGCAGTTTGTCTGAACTGATACCGGTTTTTCCGGGAGCTGCTTCAATATTCTGCCGGCGAATAGCTTCGGTTACATCCTGCGGAACTAAGTTATAGGCTGCCAATCGGTTCGGATTCAGCCAAACCCGCATTGCATAATCACGACTACCCATGATTTCCACCAAGCCTACTCCATCAATACGCTTTAACTCTCGTAAGATATTAATATCGGCAAAGTTATATACAAACTTCTCTGTATGCGTGCTATCGGTACTATATATATTTAAGTACATCAACATACTGTTGACTTCTTTCTCGGTCACTACACCTGCCCGGATTACCTCCTCGGGAAGCTCATCCAATACAGTCGTCACACGATTTTGCACATTGACCGAAGCTACATCCGGATCTGTTCCAACTTTAAAATATACAGTGGTAAGAGACATTCCGTCATTTGTACAAACAGTAGTCATATACGTCATACCCGAAACACCATTAATAGCTCTCTCCAGAGGAGTAGCAACTGTTTTTGCCATCACATCAGCACTGGCACCGGTATAACGTGCCGTCACCGTAACTGAGGGAGGAACAATATCAGGAAACTGAGTGATGGGAAGCGATACGATTGCCAATGCCCCCAAACACACAATAATTACAGAAATAACAGCCGAAAGAATCGGTCTGCGAATAAATAGCTTAAACATAATACACTCCGATTATTTCTGAACAGGATTCAACTTCAACTCTTTCTTTACCTCCTCAAAAGGAATGGTATCTGTTTCTATTTTCATGCCGTCTCTTACCATCTGTACGCCTTCGTATACAATGGCAGTCCCCTCCGGAAAATCTTGCGTCACGTAATAATTCTGATAACGTTCAATCGGATGAAAGCTTCTTACCTGAGTTTTACTCTCCTTGTCTATCAGATATACATATGTAAAATCTTGAATTTCAAAAGTCGATTTCTGAGGAATCAAGCACACATCCTCCATGTGAGTCATCATACGAATCTTTCCCGTAACCCCATGTTTCAGCAATCCATCCGGATTAGGAAAACGTACACGGAAAGCGATAGAACCCGTTCCACGCTCAAAATCGCCTTCTACCGTTTCCTAACGCCCCCGATAGGCATATACAGTTCCGTCCGGTAAAATCAGTTCCACACTATCACGTTGCTGTAAATTTTCTCCCTTAAGCTGAGCTCTTCTCAAACGCAGGTACTCAGACTCATTCACACGATAATAAGCAAATACTTCCGAAATATCACTCACTGTAGTCAACAAGCTTTCAGGATTCACCAAACTTCCAGTCTTATATGGAATTCGGTCAACATACCCCGTAAAAGGAGACAATATGGTGGTATATGAATAATCCATCTGAGCTCGCTGCATTTGGGCATGAGCCTGTTCCACCCGCATACGAGCCACATCATACTCCCGTTCTGCCTGTACCAGCCGAATAGATGAAAGAATTTGTTTTTCAACCAAACGACTAATACGCTCCTTTTCATACTTTGCCATTTCTAATTGGGCTTGTGTCTGCTTATAATTCGACTCGGCTTCTTTCAAAGCTTCAGCATATCCGGCTGCACTTAAGCGGAACAATGGTTGTCCTTTTTTTACAAACTCCCCCTCATCAACCAATACATCTTCCACAAAACCTTCTACCTTAGGTTTAATCTCTACAAACTGAATAGCTTGCACATCAGCCACATAAGAACGGGGTAAATCAATACTTGCTCCATGAAGCAATGTCACGGGAATTGTTTTATCAGGCGATGCCTGCTTTGTGCCTGCACGCTGGCAAGCAGGAAGCAGTACTATCACGCACGACAGCACTGCAACCTTCTTTAATGAAAGTTTCATACAAATAAAAAATAAAGATTACTATGTGATTTTTAATAAAGAATGCACACTTGAATACTTTCTCCGCCTAAGCGCAGAAAGACACTTAACAAAAACATAAACGGCTAAATAAGCAGCAAACAATAAAACAGGCAGACGCTTGAGATTCTACTGAATAAAGATACGGCTGCAACCCTATGCAAGCGAATCGTTTTCGTACATAGACATAGAGGAGTCAAAAAGCAAAGAAAACTTAAGGATAACTTCACAAACAAACGGAATGTGGAAGAAGGAGTCCGATAAACAGGGTCAGACCAGGACGTATTTTCCTGATTACCTTCTGCTAATGATTCCGGAGCTGACAAAGAATACATCGGCTGAACATTCTCTCTAAAATGTCCCACCATCTCATATCCATAAGCATCAAACTGTATGAGTACCAGCATAACCATACAGATGATACGAAAAAGAAAAGTTCTTTGCTGCTTATGAGATGACATTTTGTGTTCTTTCAATTTTATTTATAGTTACAAAATTAGTACCAATCAAATAAATATAAAAAAACTTCCACTATTTAGGCTGTTTTAACAAATTGCTTCTTATTCTTGGGTCACTTTCAGTAAAATGACAATAAACCAAGCAATAAACACCTTTTTATTTGGATATATCAAAAAGACATCGTACTTTTGCCTCAAACAGAAATTAGATACAAAAATGAAACAATCAATGGTAAATACATTCTTCTGGTGGCGCCTCTTACAACTTCATAAGTCGTAAGGGAAATCAGTCGTGTGTGTATATACCATTATTTACCAAGATACTATCAAGCGGGCTGCCGTAAAGTACGACAGCCCGCTTTGTTTTTTAATTTACCTAATCCAATTTTAAACATGAAACAAAATACCAATAGAACAATGAAAACTTACCAAATCAATCAAGAAGGTTTTTATGGAGAATTCGGCGGAGCGTTTGTTCCCGAAGTTCTTCAACAGTGCATTACAGAGTTAAAAGAAGCCTACTTACAGGTTTTAGAAAGCGAAGATTTTAAAGAAGAATTCAATCAGCTGCTACGTGACTATGTAGGGCGACCTTCTCCTTTATTTCTGGCTAAGCACTTATCTGAAAAGTACGGATGCACCATTTACCTGAAACGAGAAGACCTGAATCATACCGGTGCCCATAAAATCAACAATGCCATCGGACAGGCCTTGCTGGCCAAGCGTATGGGGAAGAAGCGAATTATTGCAGAAACCGGTGCCGGACAACATGGAGTAGCAACAGCCACCGTCTGTGCCCTGATGGGAATGGAATGTGTGGTTTACATGGGAAAAACAGATGTAGAACGCCAGCATGTCAACGTGGAGCGCATGAAAATGTTAGGCGCAACAGTCCATCCGGTAACCTCTGGCAGCATGACCTTGAAAGATGCCGTGAATGAAGCAATCCGTGACTGGTGTTCTAATCCAGCCGATACCTATTATCTTATCGGTTCAACCGTAGGTCCGCACCCCTATCCAGATATGGTAGCTCGCCTTCAGTCGGTTATCAGTCAGGAAATCAAAAAACAACTCATGGAGCATACCGGACGTGACTATCCCGATTACCTGATTGCCTGCATTGGAGGAGGAAGTAACGCTGCCGGAACTATTTATCATTATTTAGACGACGAACGTGTGAAAATTGTTCTTGCTGAGGCAGGAGGAAAAGGTATTGACACCCTCATGACTGCAGCAACCATCCAGTTAGGACGCTTGGGGATTCTTCACGGGTCACGCACTTTGGTCATGCAGGATGAAAGAGGACAGGTCATCGAGCCATATTCTATTTCTGCCGGACTGGATTATCCGGGTATTGGACCGATGCATGCCAATCTTGCCCGGCAACAGCGTGCTACCGTACTGGCAGTCAATGACGATGAGGCGGTACGTGCAGCCTTTGAACTCACCCGCATGGAGGGAATTATTCCGGCACTGGAATCTGCTCACGCATTAGGAGCACTCAACAAAATAAAGTTCCGCCCCGACGACATCGTAGTGCTTACCGTTTCGGGACGAGGAGATAAAGATTTAACCACCTACCTAAATTATTCATCAACGGATATACATGAAATATGAAATAAATCCCTTCTTACACCCCATATTACTATCCGCCATTGATTCAGGCAAAACCTTATGCAACAGCGAATTAATGTTTTTCACAACGTTTTTCCAATGTCATATCACACTATTATACTGAAAATAGAATAACTTAGCACCCCAATAATGCATAACCAAAGGGTTATTCTACTTAAGATACAAAAAAAGAAATCATGAAAATAGTTATCATTGATAATTACGACTCATTTACCTATAACTTGAGTCACCTCGTAAAAGAAGCCGGAGCTGAAGTGACCGTACTCCGCAACGACCAGTTTCAGATGGAAGAACTGGAGCAGTTTGACAAGATTCTGCTTTCTCCCGGACCGGGCGTACCGCAGGAAGCCGGTCTGCTTCTTGACGTTATCCGGAACTACGCCGGACGAAAACCCATCCTGGGTGTTTGCCTGGGAGAACAAGCCATCGGAGAAGTCTTCGGAGGAAAACTCATCAATCTTACAGAAGTATATCACGGCATCCAAAGCCCTGTGAAAATCATAGCCGATGACTACCTTTTCAACGGATTGCCTACAGAAATTCCAGTAGGCCGTTATCACTCATGGGTTGTTGACAACAATGATTTTCCCGAATGCCTGCAAATAACAGCAGTAAGCCCAGAAGGATACATCATGGCCCTCCGTCATAAAACCATGGATGTACACGGTATCCAGTTTCATCCCGAATCAGTGCTTACTCCCGACGGGAAACAAATGATCCGGAACTGGCTGAACCATTAAAGTAGAATCCTTACCCCTATTCAATTTATAAGAATGACAAGCAAACATTTACACTTAGAAACCTCCCGCCTCATTCTCCGCCCCTGGAAAGAAACAGATGCAGCCTCACTTTATAAATACGCCCGAGATCCCATGATTGGGACAAAGGCAGGATGGCCGCCTCATACCTCTGTAGAAAACAGCCTGACTATTATTCGCTCCGTTTTTTCTGCTCCTGAAATCTATGCGGTGGTGCTAAAAGAGACTCAAGAACCCATAGGAAGCATCGGACTGTTGCTCAAAGAAGCTAATGAAAATCAGGAAGCCGAAATAGGATATTGGATTGGAAAGCCTTACTGGGGACAAGGGCTAATACCGGAAGCAGTACGCTGCATATTACAGAGAGGTTTTACAGAGTTAAACCTTATAACGATATGGGGAGGATATTATGAAGGTAATAACCAATCATGCAAAGTCATGAAAAAATGCGGCTTTATTTATCACCACACTGAATATGATAAAATATCACCTTTAGGCGATATACGAACCGAACATTTCACCCGGATTACATCGAATGAATATCTAAATAACAGCATTTTATAAAAAACAATAAAAAAACAGACATTCATTCAGCAAAGACATTTTGTTATTTTACCCCCACACTTCTTTCAGATTCCAACATTTACCACTATCTTTGTGAAAAAATTAAGCCAAGAAAATTATGATTAGACCTGATTATCCTTCCGTTTTGCTAATTTATACCGGAGGAACAATCGGGATGATAGAAAATCCCGAGACCGGAGCACTGGAGGCTTTCAATTTCGACCAGCTTCAAGAAAATGTTCCAGAACTGAAGCGCTTTAACTGCCGCATTTCTTCCTATCAGTTCAACCCTCCTATTGACTCTTCAGATATGGAGCCGGCTCTTTGGGCAAAACTTGTAAAGATAATCCATTATAATTATGATAATTTTGACGGATTTGTCATCCTTCACGGAACCGACACCATGGCTTACACAGCATCTGCGCTCAGCTTCATGCTGGAAAACCTAAGCAAACCCGTGATTCTTACCGGAAGCCAGCTTCCCATCGGCATGCTGCGCACCGACGGAAAAGAAAACCTGATTACTGCCATCGAAATAGCGGCAGCACGGAATCCCGACGGTACAGCCGTAGTTCCGGAAGTGTGTATTTTCTTTGAAAATCACCTTTTACGCGGAAACCGTACCACAAAAATCAATGCCGAAAACTTCAATGCGTTCCGCTCTTACAACTATCCGGCCTTAGCCACCACGGGGATTCACATCAAATATGAATACGACCGTATACGCAAGGTTGACCCATCAATTCCTATGCACCCACATTATGTGTTCGACACAAACGTAATCATTCTTACCCTATTCCCCGGAATACAAGAAAACATCGTACGTATGGTACTGAGCACCAAAGAGCTGAAAGCAGTTGTTCTGAAAACTTACGGATCAGGAAACGCTCCGCAAAAACCATGGTTCATCCAACTGCTAAAAGAAGCAACCCAAAGAGGTGTGGTCATTGTGAACATCTCGCAATGTCAAACCGGCATGGTGGAAATGGCGCGATACGAAACCGGACTTCATCTGCTTGACGCAGGTGTTATCAGTGGATATGATGCCACAGTAGAAAGTGTACTTACCAAACTGATGTTCTTGCTCGGACACAACATGAGCCCAGAGGAAATCAGAAAAGAAATGAGTCGTCCGCTTGCAGGAGAATTCACACGTCCCGAACTGTAACCGAATTGTAACATCTATTTCATAATCACGAAACAAAATAGGAGCATCTTTGCGGAAGATAACAAAAAAGCATATTTTTGTAAATAAACTCATTATAAGATAAGCTCTGATTCCATCGGGAAACAGGGCTGCGTCTATCTTAAACAAAGAAAGATATATGAACGAATTCCGCATTTTAGTTGTTGATGATGAAGAAGACCTTTGTGAAATTCTCAAGTTTAATCTTGAAATGGAAGGTTATCAGGTAGATACAGCCAACTCAGCTGAAGAAGCCTTAAAATTGGAGTTAACCCGTTATGACTTGCTCCTGTTAGACGTAATGATGGGAGAAATATCCGGATTTAAAATGGCGCGCATGATGAAGCAGAACAAAGATACTGCCAATATTCCGATTATCTTCATCACAGCTAAAGACACAGAAAACGACACCATCACCGGGTTCAACTTAGGAGCCGACGATTATATTTCCAAACCGTTCTCACTTCGTGAAGTTATCCTTCGCGTAAAAGCCGTTTTGCGACGCACCGGAAATGTACAGACTGACAATGAGGAAAAACTAACATATAAAGGACTAACCATTGATATCCCCAAAAAGAAAGTAACCATCAATGACGAAGAAATTTCACTAACTAAAAAAGAGTTTGAGATTCTCCTTTTCTTACTTCAAAACCAAGGCCGTGTTTTCTCGCGCGAAGATATCCTTGCCCGTGTATGGCACGATGAGGTCTATGTACTTGACCGCACCATCGATGTAAACATCACCCGTCTCCGTAAAAAAATAGGCGAGTACGGACAGCGAATCGTTACCCGCCTGGGATATGGCTATTGCTTTGAATGCGAATAAACAATATTTCACCTACCATGATTAAACCTGCATATCGCATCCTCTCGTTCAGCCAGAGGCTGTTTTTATCTGTCATTATCCTTTTCCTGACTTTCGCAGGATGTTTTATGGCTTTCCAATATCAACGGGAAAAGGCCTATAAAAGTGACCTGCTGAATACACAACTACAAAACTATAACAACCAACTTTGCGACTTTATAAGCGAACAAGGCGGAGTTGACATAGAGGTCATGCAGCACTATGTCGGTACCCATATGATACCCAACCTGCGCGTCACCCTGATCAATCCCAACGGAAAGGTGATTTATGATAACACCCAAAAAAATTTAAGTGATTTTAAAAACCATTCCTCGCGCAAGGAGGTTCAAGATGCCCTAATGTACGGAAGCGGCTATTCTATCAACCGCTCTTCAGAAAGCATCGTGGGAGAAGAATATTTTTATTCAGCACGGTACTATCCGCTACACCGGCTCATTATCCGGTCGGCATTGCCTTACAACCTCAGCCTGAGTCAGCACCTGAAAGCCGACTCAACCTACCTGTGGTTTGCTTTTGCCATCAGTCTCATCCTGGTCATCGCATTCTACCGCTTTACACGGAAACTTGGTAAATCAATCACAAAACTGAAAGAATTTGCCATGAAAGCCGACCGCAATGAGCCCATTGATGTAGAAATACTCAATACATTCCCCAAAAATGAATTAGGAGACATCTCACAACATATCATTAAAATATACAAACGACTGCACCGCGCAAAAGAAGCATTGTATATAGAGCGTGAAAAACTGATTTCTCACCTACAGACCGCCCATGAAGGTTTAGGGGTTTTTACGAAAGAACGAAAAGAAATCTTGGTAAACAACCTTTTTACGCAGTACATCAATATGATTTCTGACCGTAACCTCAGTTCTTCCGACTCTATTTTTACCATTCCGGAACTGAAGCCGATTGCCGATTTCCTAAACAAAAATGAAGGGAACTATAGCAAAGAAGAAAAAAGACAGTCACTACACATTAATAAAAATGCCCGTTCTTTTACGGTGGAATGTATTATCTTTCAAGACTTGTCTTTTGAAATTTCCATCAATGACATCACACAAGAAGAAGAACAGGCTCGACTCAAGCGTCAGTTAACACAAAATATCGCTCATGAGCTGAAGACTCCGGTAAGCAGCATACAAGGTTATCTGGAAACCATCATCAGCAATCCTAATATTCCACAGGAACATTTGCGGACATTCCTTGAGCGAAGCTATGCACAAAGCAATCGGCTAACCCTGCTACTGCGCGACATTTCGATGCTAACCCGGATGGATGAAGCTCCTGAAATGGTGGAAAAAGAAACGGTGAACTTAAGCCGGATTGTAGAAAATATTTTAAACGAGGTTGCTTTGGGACTGGAAGAAAAACAGATACGTGTCATCAATCTGTTGCCCAAGAATCTGATTCTTTCGGGAAACAGCTCACTGCTTTATTCCATTTTCCGCAACCTGACCGACAATGCCATTGCCTATGCCGGAACAGGGGTTCAAATCACCATCAACTGTTTCCGCGAAGACGAGAAATTCTATTATTTCAGTTTTGCTGATACCGGAGTGGGTGTTCCCGAAGAGCATTTAAACCGCTTGTTTGAACGCTTCTACCGGGTGGATAAAGGACGTTCGCGCAAACTGGGTGGAACCGGACTGGGATTGGCTATCGTGAAAAACTCCGTACTCTTTCACGGAGGAACTATCTTTGCCAAAAACGCCCCCACCGGCGGACTGGAGTTTGTCTTTACTTTGCAAAAGAATGATGCGGGAAGCTCTGCTGCTTCTTGAAACAAGCATCCAACTGATTGATTCTAATCCCCCTCCTGACCGACAGACAGAAAAGCTTTCATCGAGTCAAGAGGGGAATTTTATTTACTACTCTCCCATTACAGTAGCCACCAGTTTTCTTCCTCCCCCATCGTCACGAAACTCACAAAGGTAAATACCTTGCCATGTTCCAAGGTTCAAACGCCCCTTGGTAATCGGTATGGTAAGTGAAACACCTGTCAGTATGCTTTTGGCATGAGCCGGCATGTCATCAAGACCTTCAAGGATATGGTCATAATAAGGTTCGCCTTCTTTCACCAAACGGTTAAAAATCTTCTCCATGTCACTGCGCACATCAGGGTCAGCATTTTCATTTATGCTCAGTGCACAACTGGTATGTTTCACAAAAATATTCAAAATGCCCTGCTGGGGCAATGGCTTAGGCAAATGCTGCATAATTTCAACGGTCACCAAGTGAAAGCCGCGCCTTTTAGGCGTCAAGGTAAATTCTGTCTGTTGAATCATAAATCAGGTTGTATAAATTTGAATTAATAAAAGCATAAAATTACATAGTTTTATGATATAGCCCATCATTTTTATCCGAAAACCCTCATAGTTCAAAGTACAAATTGAAATAGTTCTCATTTTTTCATACTTTTGCACCCTAGAATCATTATACCTCATTAAAGAACATAGCCATGCTACATACCTTGTCTGTCTCTTCCGATAATCACACCCCTTTCAACCTCCCACAGTTTCTCAAGTATCTGGATGTTCCCATCACGCAAGAGTTTGAAGGAACAGAAGGAAACGCCACGTTTTATTATCTTCAACGACCCGATCACTCGACCACCTTCTTCCTGCTGGTTGAATGCGGAGAAGGGACTTATGAAATCGGGATGGATGGAATGGCTTCCTTTGCTGACTATAAATTCTTCCCCTACCTGGCCGACAGCCTGCACCGCTACTTAACGGATACTCCCCTACTGATAGACAACCAGTCGGTGTTCGAAAGATACAATGAAGAATGGATAGCGGAAGCCATCGGTGAAGAAATAGCGACCTTGAAGTCGGTGCTTTCCATCGCTCCACGCTATTACCTGACCCTCCCCTTTCAGCCGCTGAGCTATCTGTCGAAAGAAATGCTGGCTGAAGTGGCAACAGGATTACATTCATCTACCCCACGCATTTACGGATATTCCCAGTTTTTAATGCGCAACCATCGGCTCAAACAAGCTACAGATGAGGAATTTGCTGCCGACCAGAAACTCAGTGAACAAGAAATCATGGTAGATGTACCTCAACATACATCTATCGGAAAAGTCAAATCATGGCAGCTGGATGGTGCGGAGACTTGGGAAAGCTATGCGGAAGAAGACATCAAACGACTCCTTGCATTAGGTGAGCTGTATAAGCAAGGAAAGCCCGTAGACGGAGTGGTACTGAACGATTTGGGAACCATTTACCAAGAAGGTATCGGAGTGAAACAAGACGGACATCTGGCAGAATATTGGTTCAGGCAAGCCATCGCACAAGGAGACCACCACTATGCACCTAGTAACTTAGGCGATCTTTACCGCAAAGGATGTGCCATGCTCCCCGCTTCACTGCCCCAAGCCCTGCAAGCTTACCTTCTTTCTGAAGATCCTTATGCGCACTACCGGATTGGTCAGGCATACGAAGAAGGATGGACGGGAACTAGCGATATAAAAAAAGCTATGAAATGGTATCGAATAGCTGAGAAAGAAGGGCATCATCTGGCTGTCAAGCGATTACAAAAAGATCTGTAAACAGATTCTTCCCTCTCAAAAACGCCTAAGAGTTTTACCGGATTCGCTTCCGCATTTATAGCAAAACGCCTAAGCGAATAGCCACAAACACTTTGGTGTCTGTAAATGATTTATCTGCTTTTCATCGACCAATTTCTAAACAAGACTGCCAATCTGACATTTTTTTCATTATTTTTGCAGTAAATTCCGATTCAATTCGCCCTAGGCACACTATTTGCTGTGTCACGAAAAGACATACACGCATCGAAATAATAAAATAACTAACATATGAATACAAAAGAAAACAATACCCCACAGGAAGAAGAAGTAGTAAAAAATCCAGAAGCGGAAACTGCGCAAACCCAGACGGAAGATCAATCAAACGCACAAGAAGCTCAAGAGGAACTGACTCCAGAACAACAGTTGAGCAAAGACCTTGAAACTGCCCAAGCTATGATTGAAGAGCAAAAAGACAAATACCTCCGCCTGTCGGCTGAATTCGACAACTACCGTAAACGTACGATGAAGGAAAAAGCTGAGCTGATTAAAAACGGAGGAGAAAAAGCCATTGCTGCCGTCCTTCCTATTCTGGATGACCTGGAACGTGCCTTGGCTAATATGCAGCAAGCCGATGACGTTAAAGCAATGTATGAAGGTATTGACTTGATTTATCAGAAATTCCTTAAAAACTTGAATCAGGAAGGACTGGAAAAGATGAATCCGGTTGGTGAAGCTTTTGATACCGACTTCCACGAAGCCGTGGCACTGATTCCGGCTCAAGAAGAAGAACAAAAGGGCAAAGTTCTCGACTGTGTTCAAACTGGATACAAACTGAATGATAAGGTAATTCGCCATGCTAAAGTAGTTGTGGCACAATAAAATACGGAAACGAAAATGGCGAAGAGAGATTATTATGAAGTGCTGGGGGTTGACAAATCAGCCTCAGCCGATGCGATAAAGAAAGCATACCGAAAAAAAGCAATTCAATATCATCCCGACAAGAATCCGGGCGACAAAGAAGCTGAAGAAAAGTTTAAAGAAGCAGCCGAAGCCTATGAAGTGCTAAGCAACCCGGATAAACGAGCTCGCTACGACCAGTTCGGACATGCAGGGGTAGACGGAGCTGCCGGAGCCGGAGGTTTTGGTGGCTTTGGCGGACAAGGTATGTCTATGGATGATATCTTCTCTATGTTTGGAGATATTTTCGGTGGTCACGGAGGCGGATTTGGAGGTTTCGGTGGTGGAGGAGCTCAGCCTCGCCAACGCAAATTCAGAGGATCTGACTTGCGCGTAAAGGTTAGACTTTCACTGAAAGATATTTCTACCGGCGTTGAAAAGAAATTCAAACTGAAAAAGTATGTTCCCTGCTCACACTGCCACGGAACCGGTGCGGAAGGAGATGGAGGTGTAGAAACTTGTCCTACTTGCCACGGAACCGGTAGCGTAACCCGCACCCAGCAAAGCATATTCGGCATGATGCAGACCCAAACCGTTTGTCCGCAGTGTAACGGAGAAGGCAAAATCATCAAAAACAAGTGTAAAGAGTGTGGAGGTGAAGGCATCGTTTATGGTGAAGAAGTTGTTACCGTAAAAATTCCAGCCGGTGTGGCTGAAGGTATGCAAGTAACCATGAACGGAAAAGGAAATGCCGGAAAGCATAATGGGGTACCAGGCGACTTGCTGGTTTTGATTGAAGAAGAGAAACATCCTGAATTGATACGCGACGAAAGCGACTTGATTTACAATCTATTGCTCAGTGTCCCAACTGCTGCATTAGGAGGTACGGTTGAAATTCCTACCATCGACGGAAAAGCAAAAATCAAGATTGAACCGGGAACACAGCCGGGCAAAGTACTTCGCCTGCGCGGTAAGGGATTACCTAATATCAACGGCTACGGATATAGTACCGGAACCGGCGATTTACTGGTCAACATCAGTGTCTATATTCCGGAGACATTGACTAAAGAAGAAAAACAACTATTGGAAAAATGGCAGGAGTCAGAAAGCTTCCAGCCTAATATGAGCTTAAAGGAAAAAATATTCAAGAAATTCAGAAGCTTATTTGATTAATTCAAAGGTATTAATAAGATTCACCTGTTTCTCCTCTTACAGTTTTTATTTCACTGAAGAAGAAAACAGGTGATTTTTTTATACCTCACACCTCAACCCAACAGAATCATCAAAAAAAATACCACTCATACAAATCATACTGCATGAGTGGTATTTTATTACGAAAAAGCGAACTGTAAGGTTCAAATACCCAATGACTTTTTAACAGCTTCTACTTTTTCATTAGCATCAGCATCGGCTCCGGCATAGCACTTCGCACAATGCATTTCGCCTTTTATTTCCATATAGAATTTAATCTTAGGTTCAGTTCCTGACGGGCGCACTGATACTTTTGTTCCATCAGCTGTAAAGAATTGAAGAACATTTGAAGATTCTGGCATGTTCAAATCGGTTACAGTACCCTTATTGTCTGTTGCCTTCAAAGTCTTATAGTCTTTTACCAGCACAACTTCCGAACCGCCCAGTTCCTTCGGCGGACAAGCACGGAAATTATCCATCATTGCCTTAATTTCGTCAGCTCCGCTCTTACCCGGCTTAACCACGTTAACCGTTACCTCTTTAGAGAAGCCGTATTCAACATAGATTTCCATCAATACATCATACAGCGTCTTGCCCTGATCTTTCGCCCAAGCACAAATTTCAGCAAGCAAAGAACAAGCCGAAACCGCATCTTTATCACGAACAAAATCTTCAGCCAAGAAACCATAACTTTCTTCACCACCGCCGATATATTGTTTCACACCTTCATTCAAACGGATTTCACGTGCAATCCATTTAAATCCAGTATAACAGTCGAACATTTCAATCTTATTCTTGTCGGCTACAGCCTTAATCAGTTCAGTAGTAACAATGGTTTTTACGACAAACTCGTTTCCTTTCATCTTACCCATTGCAATACGGTTCTTGATGATGTAATACAAGAAAATCAAGCAAGTCTGGTTACCGTTAATCAAAACCCATTCACCCTTACTGTCTTTACAAGCCATACCTACACGGTCAGCATCAGGGTCGGAAGCCATCACGATATCTGCATCAATTTCTTTAGCCAGATTAATAGCCATAGAAAGAGCCTCAGCATTTTCCGGGTTCGGAGATATAACAGTAGGGAAGTCTCCGCTCTTTATCATCTGTTCGGGTACACAATGTATATTTTCGAATCCCCACAACTTCAATGACTGCGGAATAAGCATCATACCTGTACCATGAATAGGAGTATAAACAATCTTCAGGTCTTTCTGACGTTTAATTACTTCTGGATCAATAGAAATGGTATGAACCTGACGCAAATATTCATCGTCAATTTCCTTGCCTATAATCTGAATCAGTTCCTTGTTTCCTTCAAATTTAATATCGGCAGCCGAAGCAATCTTATTTACCTCGTCAATAATACCCTTATCATGCGGAGCCAGAACCTGAGCACCATCATCCCAATAAGCTTTATAACCGTTATATTCTTTCGGATTGTGAGATGCTGTCAGAATAATACCGCTCTGGCAACCCAGATGACGAATGGCAAACGACATTTCCGGAGTAGGACGCATATCATCAAACAGATAGACTTTAATACCGTTTGCCGAGAAAATATTGGCAGATATTTCAGCAAACAAGCGGCTGTTATTACGGCAGTCGTGACCTACTACCACTGAAATATCACTCTTTCCGGCAAAACACTTGTTCAAGTAATTCGACAAGCCCTGTGTAGCTGCCCCAACAGTATAGATATTCATACGGTTAGAACCAACACCCATAATACCACGCAAACCACCGGTACCAAACTCCAAGTCTTTATAGAAAGCTTCAATCAAGTCCGTTTTATCTGGATTGTCCAACAAGCGCTTTACTTCTGCTTGTGTTTCAGCATCGTAAGCCGGAGTCAGCCAATTTTGAGCCTTTTCAGTACAAAACTTTATTAATTCATTGTTTTCCATGTCGATATAAAATTAAATTAATACTATTTATTATCTACAAATTTAAGAGATTCATCCTAATATTCCTAACGAAGTGCAAAGAAAATCAGCATAAATCAGTCAAGAAACTTGCAGTTTAAAACGGAAGGTCATCCTTATCGTCAGACGCAGAAAAATCTGCAGGAGCAGCATTGACGGGCGGGAAAGGCATATCAGCCGGAGCTGCAGGAGCTCCCATCGGGGCTACCCGTTCTACTTTCCATGCGCGAATACTGTTAAACCAGCGTCCCTGCCATTCACGCGCATCAATATCGAATGAAACATTCAACTCTTCGCCCACTTGAATGTTAAATTGCTGTATTTTATCTGCACCAAATACATCGAAGCACATGCGACGCGGATACTGGTCATGTGTTTCAATTACATATTCTTGTACTTTCCATTCATTTCCATTTTTTGAAACACCGCCTCTCGGCTCGAGAACGGCTATTACTTTTCCTGCTAATTCCATAATTATGTTTTATTTTTTCGGTTACGAATTTACAGCTTTCTAGATAAGTAAACTAATTTTTCAAGTTTTTTTTGCAGAGCTTCTATAATCTTTTCGTAACTTTGGCAGTTAAATAATATAAGCAGCTAGCACTCCAAGATTGATTGGATACACCGATTTAAACCAAAGAAAAAAAGATAATAGGTTCTTGGTTATTTATTACGAATCACAATAAATAAGTACCGGAAAAATAGGGTTGTATCCATCCTAGCCTAACAAAAAAAATAATATTAATCAATATAAAGACTATGAAGTTTATTGTTTCAAGTACTGCTTTATTCAGCCACTTACAGGCTATTAGCCGCGTAATCAACTCAAAGAACTCATTGCCGATTCTGGATTGCTTCTTAATGGAACTGACTGACGGAACTTTATCAATAACCGCATCAGACAGTGAAACCACTTTATGTACATCTATTGAAACCAATGAATACGATGGGGATTGCCGTTTTGCCGTTTCTTCAAAGACCCTGTTAGATGCCTTAAAAGAAATTCCCGAACAGCCGTTGAGTTTCGAAATCAATCTGACCAATCTGGAAATCACAGTGCAGTACCAAAACGGTAAATACAACCTCATGGGACAAAACGCAGATGAATATCCTACTCCACAGGAATTAGGAGCTAATGCTGTAGAAGTGACAATGGAAGCAAATATATTGATGAGCGGAATAAACCGCAGCATCTTTGCTACTGCCGACGACGAATTGCGTCCGGTTATGAATGGTATTTACTTTGATATTAGTGTTGACGACATTACGCTCGTTACTTCTGACGGACAGAAACTGGTACGATGCAAAAATTATGCAGCACATGGAAGCGAACGTGCAGCCTTTATCTTACCTAAGAAGCCGGCTAACTTGCTGAAGAACCTCTTGCCTAAAGAACAAGGCGATGTACAAATCGGATTCGACGAACGAAATGCCACATTTACATTAGAAAACTACCGCATGATATGCCGCCTGATTGAAGGCAGATACCCCAATTACAATTCGGTCATTCCGCAAAACAACCCCTACCGGGCTACCATTGACCGCATGACGTTTATCAGCGCCTTACGCCGTGTGTCTGTTTTTTCATCACAGGCCAGCAGTTTAATCAAGCTATGCCTTTCTACCAACTCGATGAAAATTTCAGCACAAGACTTTGATTTCTCAACCTCCGCTGAAGAAACAGTAACTTGCCAATACGACGGCAATGCGATGAGTATCGGATTTAACTCTTCATTCCTGATTGATATTCTAAATAACATCTCATCACAAAATGTCGTTATCGAGCTTGCAGATCCTTCACGTGCCGGAGTCATTGTTCCGGAAGAACAAGAAGAAAACGAAGATTTATTGATGCTGCTCATGCCTATGATGCTAAACGATTAATTACTTGATTTAACAGTAACATACCAATTACTTTAACAATGAAACTGAACCTCAAGAATCCGCTGATATTTTTCGACTTAGAAACAACGGGGACCAATATAAACACAGACCGGATAGTGGAAATATGCTATCTGAAAGTTCATCCAAACGGCAATGAAGAGGCCAAGACCATGCGCATTAACCCGGAAATGCATATTCCTGAAGCTTCATCAGAAATACATGGTATCTACGATGAAGATGTGGCAGACTGCCCTACCTTCAAAGACGTAGCCAAGGACATTGCAAAAGATATTGAAGGATGTGACATTGCCGGATTTAACTCCAACCGATTTGATGTTCCTGTTTTAGTGGAAGAATTTCTCCGAGTAGGAATTGACATTGACTTGGCCAAGCGTAAATTTATAGATGTACAAGTTATCTATCACAAGTTAGAACAGCGTACACTTTCGGCTGCTTATAAGTTCTACTGCGGAAAGAATCTGGAAGACGCCCACTCGGCAGAAGCAGATACACGAGCTACATATGAAGTACTGAAGGCTCAGCTCGACAAATATCCAGATGTCTTAACAAACGATATCAATTTCTTGTCTGAATATTCCAGCTACAGCAAAAACGTAGATTTTGCCGGACGGATTATTTACGACAACAACGGCGTAGAAATCTTTAACTTCGGTAAGTATAAAGGGTATCCGGTAAGTGAAGTATTACACCGTGACCCCGGTTACTTTGGCTGGATAATGAACGGTGATTTTACCTTAAACACCAAAAATGTACTGACCAAAATTCGCCTGCGCGAAAGTGGAATGATGAAATGAAACATTACATGAAAGGAAAAAAAATCGTATTAGGCATAACCGGAAGTATAGCAGCTTATAAAGCTGCTATACTGACCCGTGGACTTATAAAAAAAGGGGCTGAAGTGCAAATCGTGATTACTCCGGCAGGAAAAGAGTTTATAACGCCTATCACCCTGTCTGCACTAACCAGCAAGCCTGTCATCAGCGAATTCTTTTCTCAGAGAGACGGAACATGGCACAGTCATGTAGATTTAGGTTTATGGGCAGATGCGATGGTCATTGCCCCGGCAACCGCATCATCCATAGGAAAAATGGCTCATGGCATAGCCGACAATATGCTGATAACAACCTATCTTTCCATGAAAGCTCCGGTTTTCGTTGCTCCGGCGATGGATTTAGATATGTTTGCTCACCCTGCCACACAGCATAATCTGGACATTCTCCGCTCATATGGTAATCATATCATCGAACCGGCATCGGGAGAACTTGCCAGCCACCTTGTAGGCAAAGGGCGCATGGAAGAACCGGAAAAAATAATAGAAGTGCTGGAGGATTTTTTTGCCAAGCAACAAGACTTGACCGGAAAAGAAATTGTTATCACCGCAGGTCCTACTTATGAAAAAATAGATCCTGTACGCTTCATCGGGAATTATTCATCCGGAAAAATGGGATATGCACTTGCCGAAACCTGTGCGTCACGCGGAGCTCACGTAACTCTGGTAAGCGGTCCGGTCAACTTATCTGCAAACCATCCTAACATTCATTGCATCAAAGTGGAAAGTGCTGCACAAATGTATCAAGCTGCCACTCAAGCATTCAAGAATGCAAATGCCGGAATTTTATGTGCAGCCGTAGCCGACTTCACTCCGGTATCACCCGCTGAAACAAAAATCAAACGGGAAAAAGACGACTTGCAGCTTTCCTTAAAGCCAACTCAAGATATTGCTGCAGCTTTAGGACAACAGAAGCGTGAAAACCAGGTATTAGTAGGCTTTGCTCTGGAAACCCATGATGAAATGACACATGCACAAGATAAACTGAAACGCAAGAACCTTGATTTTATCGTTTTAAATTCGCTCAATGACAAAGGAGCCGGATTCCAACACGACACGAATAAAATCACCATTCTTGACCGGCATGGAGTCACCCCTTATCCTCTTAAAACAAAAAAAGAAGTAGCAGAGGATATTGTCAACAAACTGGTCAGTTTACTTTAACCCGTATTTTATGCTGCAATCTATTTACATACAAAATTACGCACTGATTGACAAGTTGGATATTGATTTCACCTCCGGGTTTTCGGTCATTACAGGAGAAACCGGAGCGGGTAAATCAATCATTCTCGGAGCCATCGGATTATTATTAGGGCAGCGGGCAGATGTAAAGGCCATTAAAAACGCATCGTCAAAATGCATCGTTGAAGCCCGGTTCCGTATTGCCTCTTACAATATGGAAGATTTCTTTACTCAGAATGATATTGATTTTGACCCGGAAGAATGTATCCTGCGAAGAGAAGTTTCAATCAACGGAAAAAGCCGAGCTTTCATCAATGATACTCCTGCCTCACTTGCTCAAATGAAGCTTTTAGGAGAGAAGCTGATTGACATTCATAGTCAGCACCAAAACCTTCTATTAAATAAAGAAGGCTTCCAGCTCAACATTCTCGATATTCTGGCTCAAGACGACAAAGAGGTAAAAGTATACATAGATTTATATAACAAATACCGGAAAATTTGTCATGAATTAGAAGAGTTTATCTTGCAGGCTGATAAAAGCCGTCAAGATGAAGACTACATCCGATTCCAGTTAGAACAGCTTGAAGAAGCCCAACTGCAGGAAGGTGAACAAAGTGCATTGGAAAAAGAAGCTGAAACCCTCAGTCATTCCGAAGACATCAAGTCCGGACTCTATAAAGCCGAACAACTCATCGACGGAGATGAAGGCGGGACACTTTCTTTAACCAAAGAATGTATTCAGACCTTGCAAAGTATAGACCGCGTATATACTCCGGCACAAGAATGGACCGAACGGCTCAATAGCTGTTATATCGAATTAAAAGACTTGAGCATGGAAATCAGGGGGGCACAAGAAGAAGTTGAATTTAATCCCAATCGTCTGGAATATGTCAATGAGCGGTTAAACCTGATTTATTCACTCCAGCAAAAACATCGCACTGATACCATAGAGGGACTGATTGAACTCACCGCCCGCTACCGCAAGCAGTTAGATGCCATCACTTCTTTCGATGACCGCATAGAAGAACTTAACCAACAAAAAGCTCAATTCTATATGCAGGTAATCAAGCAAGGCGAAGTGCTGACTCAACTGCGTACGCAAGCAGCCCGCTATATAGAAAGTCAAATGGAAGCGTTGCTGATTCCCCTTGGAATGCCAAATGTCCGCTTTGCCGTAGAACTTACTCCCCGCAAAGAACCCGACTCCAAAGGGATGGATAGTGTAACCTTCCTTTTTTCAGCCAACAAGAACGGGACTTTGCAAAATGTTGCTTCTATTGCTTCAGGCGGTGAAATAGCCCGAGTTATGCTGTCACTGAAAGCCATGATAGCCGGAGCTGTAAAACTGCCCACTATCATCTTCGATGAGATAGATACCGGAGTATCTGGGTCAATCGCTGAAAAAATGGCCCTGATCATGCAAGATATGGGGCGGCAAAACCGGCAGGTAATCAGCATTACCCATCTTCCACAGATAGCAGCACGAGGCATTGCACATTATAAAGTGTATAAAGAAGATACTGAAACCGGAACAAACAGCCATATCCGCCGGCTGACTGATGAGGAGCGGGTAAAAGAAATAGCCAACATGCTAAGCGGAAGTACTTTAACTGAAGCCGCCATGAACAATGCACGTGCACTATTAGGATTTTCAAATTAATAAAAAAGTTATGATAGAAAAAAACGAAATGATATTTGGCGTAAGAGCCGTTATTGAAGCCATACAGGCGGGTAAAGAAATAGACAAGGTATTGGTAAAGAAAGACATCCAAAGCGATTTGTCTAAAGAGTTGTTCAGTGTTCTCAAAAATACATTTATTCCGGTACAGCGCGTTCCGGTAGAACGAATCAACCGCATCACCAAGAAAAACCATCAAGGAGTAGTGGCTTTCATCTCCCCCATTACGTATCAGCGTACCGAAGATATTGTTCCGTTCTTATTTGAACAGGGGAAAAACCCACTGGTCATTTTGTTAGACGGACTGACCGACGTGCGTAACTTCGGAGCTATTGCACGTACCTGCGAATGTGCGGGAGTAGATGCCATCATCATCCCTTCAAAAAACAGCGTAAGTGTCAATGCCGATGCCATCAAAACTTCGGCTGGAGCTTTACACACCATTCCGGTATGCCGTGAACAAAACCTGACCAACACCATCAAGTTCTTAAAAGACAGCGGGTTCAAGATTGTAGCTGCTACTGAAAAAGGCGATTATGACTATACGAAAGCCGATTACCAAAACCCTACATGCATCATCATGGGAGCAGAAGATACCGGCATACCTTACGAACATCTCGCCCTTTGCGATGAATGGATTAAGATTCCACTCTTGGGGAAAATTGAATCTCTCAATGTTTCCGTTGCTGCCGGCATTTTAATCTATGAAGCCATCAAGCAAAGAGGTTTTTAAACAGACTAATAAATAGAAAAGAGATAGAACCATGAAAAAAACATTACTCCTGCTAACTTGTCTCCTCATAACTCAGGCAGGCTGGGCACAAGAGCTTCCCAAATGGGCAAACAAAGCACGAAAAGCCGTTTTTTCGGTTATTACCTATACCAAAGATAACAAGATTCTGAACACCGGCAACGGGTTCTATATCGATGAACAAGGAACTGCAGTTTCCGATTACAGCCTCTTTAAAGGAGCTGACCACGCGGTAATCGTAACTGCAGAAGGCAAAGAGCTTCCAATAACCTTTATCTTAGGTGCAAACGACATGTATGATGTTGTAAAATTCCGCACTGAGGTTAACAAGAAATCAGAAGCTTTACAGCCTGCTACACAGGCTTCTCCTGTAAGCTCAACGGTTTATCTGCTTCCCTACTCTACGCAGAAAGCTATGACTGGACAAAATGGTACGGTTACGAAAATTGACAGCATCAGCAATGATTCGTTCTACTATACTCTGAACATGAAAACAACCGACAAAACCATCAGTTGCCCTATCATGAATGCAGCTGGAGAGGTAATTGGTATGATTCAGAAAAATGCCGATAAAGAAAGTAAAGAAAGTTATGCCATCGGCATCGGCTATGCCACCTCACTTTCTATCTCCGCACTTTCCGGAAACGATTTAACCCTTAACTCTATCGGAATCAAAAAGGCATTGCCTGCCGATGAGTCGCAAGCTTTAGTTTACCTGTACATGCAGTCATCACAGCTGAATCGCGATGCCTATTTAGAACTGTTGAACGACTTTATTGCCCAGTATCCTAAAAACACCGAAGGGTATATCCGGCGCGCTACCTTCTACATGGGATTCGGAGATGACCAGCATAATGTGATGGCAGCGAAAGAACTGGAAACCATGATTGACATGGCGGAAAATAAAGCAGAAGCGCATTATAACAAAGCAAAACTGATTTATGACTATAATCTGTCTTTAGGCGACAAAAAACCATATGCCGACTGGACACTGGAACAGGCGTTAAATGAAATCAGAACTGCACTTGAAACTTCACAGGAAGGGCTATATTACCAAGTACAGGGAGACATTTATTTTGTTATGCAGAATTATAAAGACGCCTTAACTGCTTATGAAGCAGTTAACCAAAGTCCAATAGCCTCAGCCGCTTCTTTCTACTCGGCTGCCAAAGCAAAAGAACTGATAGAAGGTACGGATAAAAAAGAAGTAATCGCTTTGATGGACAGTGCAGTCGCCCGATTCAACAAGCCGTACAGCCAAGAAGCTGCTCCTTATCTGTACGAACGTGCCCGAATTAAAACCGAAGCTCAACTGTTCCGCGAAGCTGTCATGGACTACAACGACTTTCATACAGCTATGCTCGGACAAGTTACAGCTGAGTTTTATATGATTCGCGAACAGGCAGAAATGCAATGCCGTATGTTCAAACAGGCAATTGATGACATAAACAAGGCCATCGAACTGGAGCCGAAAAATGCAGAGTTTTGGGTAGAGAAAGGAGGAGTACACTTACGCATCAACCAACTTGATGAGGCTATAACAGCATTACAACAAGCCATTACGCTCGACCCGGAAAATGCAGCAGCTTACCGCATGCTGGGTTACAGCCAGATCCAAAAAAAGGACAAACAAGAAGGGCTGAAAAACCTGACCAAGGCGAAAGAACTGGGTGATACAGTAGCCGAAGGATTAATTAAACGCTACAGCAAATAAGCAAGCGCCTAAAGTTGGTAAACAAATACTGCAGAAGGCATGTGTCTGGAAAGAAGTATCTTCATCTGCACATGCCCTCTTTTTCTTCTATAATCTTCCGACCTCAACTTTCGGTAAAAAAGCTTCTTTCCGAGATACAAATCGACACGGAAAAAGTAAAGAGATAATATGTCATGATGAACAGATTGATACTTTTAGGAATTCTGCTGACTGCTCTTGGACTACCGGGAAACGAGATGCAGGCACAGAAACCGGATTTTAGCAAGCTGACCCACCGAATGGAACTGGATGTCCGCCCCGGATTTATGGTGCAGGACAACCCTTTCTTCAAAGGACAGAATGAAGCCGGGAAACCGATTCGTCACGCTTTGTCCACCCATCTGAAATACAGCTTTCAGTTCAGCAAAGACTCGGAGATAGGCCGCCTGTATCCTCATACCTATCAAGGTATCGGCGTGGCTTATCATTTCCAGGACAATCAACGCGAATTAGGCTCTCCTGTATCGGTCTATGCTTTCCAAGGATCTCACATCGCCCGCTTTTCTCCAGCATTGACGCTGGACTATGAATGGAATTTCGGAGCTTCTTTCGGCTGGAAAAAACACGACGCCTTTACCAATGCCTACAACAGAGCAGTAGGCTCGAACATCAATGCCTACATCAACTTGGGCTTTCTGCTCAACTGGCAATTAAATCCCCGGTGGAACCTGACAGCCGGCATTGACCTGACGCATTTTTCCAACGGAAACACCCATTACCCCAACTCAGGGGTGAATCTCATCGGAGCGAGAATCGGTGTAGTACGTACCTTCGGTCCTACGGCAGAAGAAGTTTCCCCTCAAACTTCTGAACTGCCCGCCCGAAAACTTTTCAAACCGCACTTCAGCTATGACCTGATAATCTATGGTGCCACCCGTAAGCGAGCCATGCTAAACGAGAGCACTCCCTACATGATTCCGGGTTCCTTCGGACTCGTTGGCTTGAATTTCAATCCGATGTACAACTTCAGCCGCTATTTTCGAGCTGGTATGTCGCTTGATGCGCAGTATGACGAGAGTGCCAATGTGGAAAGCCATTATGCAGGTGGCGGTCCAGACGAACCGAAATTCTATAAGCCTCCATTCCGTGAGCAGTTTTCAGTGGGCTTCTCGGCACGCGGCGAACTGGTAATGCCTATCTTTTCCATCAACTTGGGAGTGGGCTATAACGTCTTCCAAAAAGGAAAAGACACCCAAGGATGGTACCAGATATTGGCCCTGAAAACCTCACTGACACACCACCTCTTTCTGCATGTGGGCTATCAGCTGAGCAGATTCAAGAATCCCAACAACCTGATGCTGGGGCTGGGCTGGCACTTCTGATGGTTGGAGCTATCCATATTCTTTCCAACCCAAGCTGTTTCTCTGTTTTCCTCCACATATAACCCTTTTACACGTTCCTCATCATATCCATACCAAATAGTTATTTGAGCCCGAAGTCAGTATATGGATGAATTACATAAGATAAATGAATCTTCAACTATTATCCTAATGAAGAACTGCTAACCTTAACGAGTCAGAAACAAATAGTCACTATAAGAATGCACAAGTTTTCATGAAAATACCTATATTTGAGTCTACGAACTCTAACAATCAAGACTTATGGGAACCTTAGGATGTATCAACGACATGTTACGACGTGATAAGGAAAACCGGGAGTTACGCAAACAAAACCGGGAACGGATAGCTGAAACCCGCAACCGGCTGATGGATGCGGGTAAAAAAACTGATTATTCTCAAATGACTCCGGAAAAGCTGGAAGACATCCGGCGAAAGACGCAGGAAAAGGAAGAGCTGGATAAAGCCTCATCTTATAAGCTCCTGCTCTATTTCGGAATCGGTGCAATTATCATCCTTTTCGTGATATGGTTACTTATGGAATGCCAACCTTCGTAATTTGTCCACCCTGAATAAATCGTGCGAGACCGCGGAGAAATGCAGCATTCAAGCTCGGTTAATCATCTGTTCATCATTGAAAAAGATAATCCGGTGACCAATCATGCCTTTTCTTGAAAGAAGAGAACAAGGCTGAGCTAAGCATCTGCTCACCGGATTACCTCAGGGCAAGTTGCGAATCTACTCCTCGTCGGGAATCTCATTAAATCCTCTGCGAACCAATTCTTCATGCATTTTCTGACAAATCACTCTTATACGTTTCACACATGTTGATTTTTTCAGTCCATACATATCAGCAATTTCTTGAAAGCTCTTATGTTCCTTGAATTTTAACTCCATCAAACGCTTCTTCTCCAAAGGCAATTCCCCTATTAGCTCATCAATATTCTGACTCACCTGTTCGAACATTATCCCTTTCTGCTCTGCTTGAATATCATTGCCGTATGCTTGCAGTGACTCAATATCGCAATCCGTAACAAAAAGCATCCGCTTGTTTTTACGGAGGTAATCAATCATATAATTGTTGACTACTCTGAAAAGCCATGAACGAAAATGCCCCTGCTCCAAGTAATGATTTTCGATTTTCAAACTCAACGACAGGAAGATATTCTGCGTCAGATCTTTGCTGTCCTCAGGTGTAACATAGTATTTCCATTCAATAAAATGGTTTACTTCATTCCAATAACGCTGACATAACAAGTTTATAGCTTGTTTGGAACCATCCTTGCGATAGTGTTCTATCAGAACTTCATCGGTTAACTCTGCCATTGTGTAATAAGGTTTTTTCCTTATTAAAGCGGTCAATTGGTTTATTGAAAGAACTGAAACATGATCTTGCAGACACAATAAATGTCTGACAAAACCTATTTCAATAGAATCAAGGAACGTTAATCTCTTATTTTAGGGTTAATACTTTTTTTAACTATCTCTATTCTTTTAAAATTATATTTTTCTTGAAATCATAATCTCAAGCACGACTCTTTTATTATCATGATGCTCTTGTTTTTAACAGCATAAATAAAAGAATTCCAGATATGCCCTATAAGATTATTCAGTCCAAAAGAATACCAACAATTTAAAAGAATCTTACCGTTTTAAATATCGTTTCGTCTTATTCAAAAGAAATAATCATTCAATATAAAACCTAGCGATATTAAACATGGGTCGAAATTACACTTCTTTTGTCGAAAAAACAAATTTTTCAACTTTTTTATTTTAATATTCTAACAAAAGACCATTGATTATTAAAAATCGTCTAATCGGAAGTGAGTTCAAACCTTTTTAATGAGCTTTTAAACAGATTTATCCGATTTTCCCAAAAAACTTTTTCAAAGGATTGAAACCAAACACACATGGCTCTTTCATTTAACCATGAGAGCTGCTTTCAGTACTTCCTAAGAAGTACTCCAGTACTTTCGCAGCAGTACTCCAGTACTTCCTAAGGAGTACTCAAGTACTTCCATGAAAGTACCGGCTTTAAATGAAGGAGCTGTGCCAAACACATGAATTTTCTTCATCGATTGAAAATTTTTCATTTTTAAATTACTACCTTTGAGCTATGTTAGTTTAAGTTCTTTCATTAAAAGAAGTAAGCAGATAAAACAATTCATTCAATTCAAACCGTATTCTACTATGAAACCATTAGCTTACCTATGCACAGGAATTAGTGCACTGCTCAGTATGGTGTGTCTCACACAATGTTCGCAACCGACTCCCGAAAAGGTCATTATCCGTCCACAAATCATGGCTGTCAATAACAATACGCTGGAGATTGACAGCATTGAACGAACTGATTCATCCACCGTTTTTCACATTCAAGCGTTCTACCGACCCAAGTATTGGATAAAAGTGGCTCCGGAATCCTTCCTGACTGATAATTTGGGAAATACGTACCCCATTCAAAAAGGAATAGGTATTGACCTGGGTAAAGAATTCTGGATGCCTGAATCCGGACAGGCTACCTTCAAGCTTATTTTCCCTCCTGTGCAAGCAAAAGCCACTTCAGTAGATTTCTCTGAAGGCGATTTCGACGGAGCTTACAAGTTATGGGGCATTCAGCTGACCAACCAGAAAAATCTGAAGATAAAGCTTCCTAAAGGAATGCAAGAAGCGAGCATCGATTCCAAAGAGTCCTTGCCGGAACCTCCTTATAAATATGGTACAGCCATTCTAAAAGGGCAAGTTTTGAACTATCTTCCCGGTATGCCAAACGAAGGTAATGCTTATCTCACGGGAATACTCCAAGGAGACAGAGAAGGTAAAAACATTCAAATTGCAAATGACGGAACTTTTGAACTACAAATTCCGGCTGTAACTACGTTTAGTTGTATTTTATATCTACCTTACGGACAATTTGAATGTTTGCTTGCCCCAGATGAAACCACTTCCATCTACATCAATCCTGCTGAATGTACGCGCAAGGAATCAAAGCTTCGCCAAGAAGAACCAGCTATCGGCAAACGAATCTACTATACAGGATACTTGGCCGGACTTCAACAAGAAATGGCAGATAACGAGCCTCTGAACGTTACATTTGCCAATAGTTATGAAGAATTTCTGAAAAGAATGCAGGAGATAGCCGACTTAAGCCCTGAAGATTTCAAAGCCTACCTGTTCCGATTTAAAGCTGAAAGCGAGAAACAGATTGATGCCAGTTCATTCAGCAAAGCCTACAAAGAGTTAGCACATATCAAGTTAAGCCAAACCGTATCGAGTACGCTGGCCAGAACAGAGTCACTGCTCAAAGAAGCGCACATCATAAAGCATCAGTTAAACCCTGATGAAAGTCGGAAATATTACCAAAATACCCACTTCAATATCCCTCAGTCTTTTTATGATTGCTGGAAAGAACTCCCTCTGATATTCACTTCCCGTGCCTGCTACAGCAACGTAATGGGTGAATGGATCAGTGCCATCGCTTACCTGCCCCAACTGCCTCAAGTGGTAGCAGAAAACGCCGATATGGTAAAGTTGTTCCAAGCCAACAAGCTACTTACCAGCATCCAGAGTTTCAATGTTCTTTCTGAAAAGCAGTTGACAGAAGTCAAAACACTGCCCGCACCCTATCGCCTGTTTTTGGAAGCAGCCAATGAAGCATTGATTCAAAAGATAGAGGCCAACAAGCGAAAAGTGGGCGCAAATATCCATGAGATAGAAAAAATAAAAAATGAGGATTTGTTCCCTGCCATCCTGTCGAAATTCCGTGGCCATACTTTACTTGTGGATTTTTGGGCTACCTGGTGTGGTCCTTGTAAAATGGGACACAAAGCAATGGAGCCAGTCAAAGAGGAATGGAAAGATAAAGACATTGTGTATATTTATATCGCAGGTGAAAATTCTCCTGAAGGCACCTGGAAAAACATGATTCCCGACATTAAAGGCGAACACTTCCGGGTAAATCAAGCACAATGGGATTATCTCTCTCAGCACTTAGGCGTGAATGGCGTTCCTACCTATATTTTTGTGGACAAGAAAGGAAACATCACCCACAAAACTGTTGGTTTTCCGGGAGCAGAGACCATGAAAGAACAACTGCAAAAAACAATGGATACAGAATAACACTCTCTACGTTAACTTCACACAGGAAATAAAGCAGGCTGACCTTTTCTCTTTCAGGTCAGCCTGTTTAAATTACTGTTATATTTCAATCTTTGTGACAACGGACATCAGTCTATAGTACAAAATCCCCCATCCAATTACTATAGATGCGACATTTCATTGTCTATGTTATCTGGTCTTTCTGTTATTCCAAGCGCTTTTTGAAATAAATCATATCCTTCAACAACTTACCTTCTTCAAAAATCGGATGGTCATAGTTATCCGTAAAGAAATTATGCATACTTGTAGGCTATGGGAGATCAACGTTCAAGAGTAAGAGGCCGAAACGATTTGTATTCGTACCGCTATACGTCATTATCTGTTCGTGTTACAATTAATGGTGTTACCGGCAGGATGATAGCAGACAAAAGTGGTGTAAATGTGGACCACATTTACCTGCCTATGCAAAAAAGCGATATCTATTTCTATCCTGGCAAGGATGGGATAGCAACGCAGGCCAAACTATATAGTGCGGACAAGAAGAAGCAGCTTGATTTTGATTGGAATCAAATTCATAAGAACAAAGACCGCAACGGAAACGTCACTGAGACATTTCAAGAGGGAGTCATTCATGTTCAAGAGTATGTATCTACCAGATACAAAAATCCCAAGGATAAGAAATGGAAAGACCACTTTAAGCGTAAGTCAAATAATGCGAGACTCATGACTGAGGCCGAGATTGCAAAGTATGGTCCGATTATTTTGAAGTTCAATCCGAACGTTAAGTTCAGACCTTAACATAAGAGGTGAGAGTGAATCCAATAAAGGATACGCCCTCACCTTTTTATCACCTTTAAAAACCGTAAGTAAAAAGAGATACGTATCAAGTAGTTCAACTTTATGACCGTTTTTGTTCTGGTACAAATAAGCTTTGAATAGCCTTATTATGCGATAAAAATTGTCACATAGAAATCTATAAACAAAAATAGGAATAGCGAGAAAACTATTGGTTTTCAAGCTATTCCTGTTTTTTTGATTGCTATATTAAGTTATCGTTATTTATGGTAACTTATTTAACTTCCTCAAAATCTGCATCCTGAACATTATCACCATGCTTATCATTCTGACCTGCATTAGCCTGACCTGCATTAGGACCAGCCTGAGCACCGCCTTGTGCACCTGTCTGTGCATACATTTCAGCACTTGCAGCCTGGAATGCAGTCTGCAATTCAGCACTTGCAGCATCGATACCTGCCAAATCCTGAGCCTTGTGCGCATCTTTCAATTTCTGAAGAGCTGCTTCAATAGGCGCTTTCTTGTCAGCCGGCAACTTGTCACCCAAATCTTTCAACTGATTTTCAGTAGAGAAAATCAAGCTATCTGCTTGGTTCAACTTGTCAATACGTTCTTTTTCTTTCTTATCTGCTTCAGCATTAGCTTCAGCTTCAGCTTTCATTCTTTCAATTTCATCTTTGCTCAAGCCAGATGAAGCCTCGATACGGATAGCCTGTTCCTTACCTGTTGCTTTATCTTTTGCTGAAACTTTCAAAATACCGTTAGCATCGATATCGAAAGTTACTTCAATCTGAGGTACACCACGACGAGCTGGAGCAATACCTGTCAGGTTAAACTGACCGATTGACTTGTTCTGTGCTGCCATCGGACGTTCACCTTGCAATACGTGAATAGTAACTTCTGTCTGATTGTCAGCAGCTGTAGAGAATGTTTCGCTCTTCTTGCAAGGAATAGTGGTATTTGCATCAATCAACTTAGTCATGACACCACCCATGGTTTCAATACCCATAGACAACGGAGTTACGTCCAACAGAACGACACCTTTAATTTCGTCTGTCAAAACGGCACCCTGAACAGCAGCACCTACAGCTACTACCTCATCCGGATTCACTCCTTTTGAAGGAACTTTACCGAAGAAATCTTCTACCAATTTTTGAACGGCCGGTATACGTGAAGAACCACCTACCAAGATTACTTCATCAATATCTGCATTGTTCAAGCCTGCATCGCTCATTGCTTTCTTACAAGGTTCCAAACAAGCCTGAATCAAACCGTGAGCCAAAGCTTCAAATTTAGCACGAGTCAAGGTTTTAACCAAGTGTTTAGGCACACCACCTACCGGCATGATGTACGGCAAGTTGATTTCGGTTGAAGTAGAAGATGACAATTCAATCTTAGCCTTTTCAGCAGCTTCTTTCAAACGCTGCATAGCCATCGGATCCTGAGTCAAGTCAGCACCTTCATCGTTCTTGAATTCCTGTACCAGCCAATCAATAATTACCTGGTCGAAGTCGTCACCACCCAGATGAGTATCTCCATTTGTTGACAACACTTCAAATACGCCGCCACCAAATTCCAAGATAGAAATATCGAAGGTACCACCACCAAGGTCGAATACAGCCACCTTCATATCCTTATTTGACTTATCCACTCCGTAAGCCAAAGCTGCAGCTGTCGGTTCGTTTACGATACGTTTTACTTCCAAACCAGCAATCTGACCAGCTTCTTTAGTAGCCTGACGCTGTGAGTCTGAGAAGTATGCCGGAACGGTAATAACAGCTTCTGTCACTTCTTGTCCCAGATAATCTTCAGCTGTTTTTTTCATTTTCTGAAGAATCATTGCAGAAATTTCCTGCGGAGTATATAAACGACCGTCAATGTCAACACGCGGAGTGTTATTATCACCTTTTACCACTTTATAAGGAACACGACCTACTTCTTTTGCTACCTGATCATAAGTTTCACCCATAAAACGTTTGATTGAATAAACGGTACGGGTAGGGTTTGTAATAGCCTGACGTTTTGCCGGATCACCAATCTTACGTTCGCCACCGTCAACAAAACCTACTACAGAAGGAGTGGTACGTTTACCTTCACTATTAGCAATTACCACCGGTTCATTTCCTTCAAATACAGAAACACAAGAGTTTGTTGTTCCTAAGTCAATTCCAATAATCTTTCCCATAATTGTATCTTTTTTATTTATTATTTTCTTATTATTATTTTCGCCGAAGCGTTACGACTATCTTTTAGCAAACGGTGTGCCAAAATGTTTTTTGCTTTTTCCCGACGATAAAAAATTCAGTTTAACTGACAAAATAACAACATGACTGACATTTTATCATAAAGCAAAAGAAGGAATCTGTCAAAAGAAAGCAAATGGTCCGCCACTGATAAATCAATAACGAACCATTCAGTCTACTGCTTTATTCTGATTGAGAAGTATCATGATCCTCTTTCTCGTCCTCCTCTATATTAACCCCCTTAAGCTGCTTCATATAGTCTGTTGGAGATATACCAAACTCATCCCTGAAGCATTGGCGGAAATAAACCCGACTATTCATACCTACCATAAAGGCTATTTGCTTGACCGTATATTCTCCTTTTAAAAGAAGTTCTTCTGCACAACGCATTTTCACCTTGCGCACATATTCACTGGTAGAATATCCAGTCAAGGCTTTTACCTTGCGATAAAGAGTAGAGCTGCTCATACATAGTTTTTCTGACAAGAACAGCACATCTACCTTCTCCAAAGAAAGATTCTCTTCTATAATTTGTGTCAGTTTCTGCAAAAATTCATCATCTAACTTATTCGTATTAGCAGCCACTTCTGTTTTTTTGACATCCATGGTAGATTTTCCGGCTAAATGCTCAGCCAACCGACGCCGGGTTTCCAACAGATTCTGAATACGAGTACGGAGCAATGAAGCACTAAACGGCTTCGTCATATAAGAATCAGCACCAGTCTGATAGCCTTCTTCTTTAGCAGTCAAGGAGTCTTTAGCAGTAAGAAGAATTACCGGAATATGGCTGGTACATATATTTTCCTTTACTTTACGGCACATTTCTACTCCATCCATTTCAGGCATCATGACATCACTCACTATAATATCTGGAACTAATTTAATGGCAAGCTGCAAACCTACCTTTCCATTTTCTGCTTTCTGCACTTCAAACTCGTCGGATAAAGATTCGGCTATATAGTCACAAATATCAGGATTATCCTCAACAACCAAAGCTATACGACGGTTGTTTTCTGAATCTGGCTCTTCAGAAGCAGTCTCTGTTCCTGCTTTTTCCTGCACTTTAACAGGCTCGGCAGCATCTTCATGAAGAGCTGACGGATATACGTAATCGGCCTGCAAGCGTACAATAAATGTACTTCCTTCATTCAATGTACTCTCCACTGATATTTGTGCTTCATGCAAGTCTATCAAATTTTTCACCAGTGCCAAGCCAATACCTGTTCCAGAAGCCTGATGTTCACTGCCTTCCTGATAGAAACGCTCAAATATATACGGTAAAGCTTCAGGAGAAATACCATAGCCTGTATCTTTCACCCGTATCTCAGCATATTTACGTTCTCCAACGGTAATCCATTTCAAAGAAAGTAAAACCTCTCCTCTTTCAGTATATTTCAAGGCATTTGAAATCAAGTTATCAAGAATAATCGTAATTATTTCCTTATCGAAAAACAACTGCATATCATCCGACTTGGTTGCTACTGATATACGTACTTCTTCTTTACGGTTTAACTCCTTGTACTTTAATCCTATTTCATGAACAAGGGCCGCCAAGTTTCCATGCATTACACATAGCTTTTTATTCTGAGTTTCCGTCTTTCTGAATTCCAGCAGCTGGTTAATCAAGTTTAATAAGCGTATGGCACTCTGATGAATCACTGTAACCTTCTGACGATGTCTGGGAGGAAGCCCGCGACTCGCCATCAAATCTTCCAGTGGTCCTAAGATTAAAGTCAGCGGAGTACGAAGTTCATGTGTAATGTTTGTATAGAAACGTAAACGCTCTTGGTTCAACACCTGTTCATGTTCATGATTTCGTTTTTCAGCCTCGTACAGATAATAAAAGTTCAACCGGCGACGGTAGAGCCATAAAGCTACACCAAACAACAGGACTGCCAATGTTATGTATATCAGCTTAGCCCACCATGAGAGCCAAAATGGAGGCTCTATCACTACAGAAAGAGAAGCCTGCACATCCGACCACTCCTGATTACGGATACGGGTCTTTACGAAAAGTGTATACTTTCCGGGAGGCAAACTACGATAAACCACATTATTAGGGTCATCAACCGTATACCAAGATGACTCAAACCCATCAAGCATACAAGCATACTCCACCTGACCGGCAAGTGCATAATTTAAGACATTAAATGAAAGGATTAAATTATTCTGTGTATACTTCAACCTTATTTTCTCACCCTCTTTGGGGAATAGTTCAAGTTCTGTTGCATTCTGACGCTCTAAAGGCTCTGAGATTTTTACCCTCGAAACAATAGGTTTGGGAGCATCACGATGACTCAAAACATATTCCGGACTGAATGAGCAAAGTCCATCTGTAGAACCAAAATAGATAAGCCCATTATGATCTGTTGAAACACTTTTATTGTTAAAGCTTCCCAATGGAACCTGATCAATCTCATTATAATTCTGAAAATGACCTTTATTTTCAAGCAAACAACTTATCCCATGGTTGGTACTCACCCAGATATTTCCTGAGAAATCTTCAGCAATAGCTCTTATATGGATATTACTCAACCCTTTTTCACGATGATACACATGATAGTCATTCCAATTTCCTGAAGGAAAGCAAACCAATCCTTCTCCGGTAGCCACCCACACACGCTTTTTCCGATCGGCATATATCTGATTAATGGTGTTCGAAGGAAAACCTCCAAATACATCAAAATGCTTGATTTCCTTCATGGAAGCATCACAAATATACAGCCCTCCTCCAAAAGTTCCAATCCACAAATTATCTTTTTCGTCTTTCCACACATCACGAACCAACGAATACCCCATATCATAATGTGCTAAAATCGTCTGTTTTTCTCCATCCACCTTATAAATACCTTCACTCGTGGAAAGCCATATCACCCGGTCATCGTCTTCATAAATGGAACGGACATCTACATTTTGCTTATCTTTCGGAAATAATTGCCGAAAACGATTCGTACGCTCATCATAAATATTAACTCCACCTCCAAATAGTCCGAACCACAGATTTCCTTCTGAGTCACATAAGGATGTTTGCACTATATTAGTCCGATAATCACCGGTGGTATTCTTTAAAACGGCCATTCGCTTCCCGTCTTTGAACACATTTAATCCACCACCATTGGTTCCAACCCACATCTGCCCTTTTCTATCATGGCAAACAGAGATGGCAATCGGGTTACTCAATGCTTTTTCTGAATCTTGCAAGGAAGAATAAGAGTAAATATTGAAAAGAGATTTTTCATTACTTACAAAATTTATATTTCCTCCCCATACACCAGCCCAGACATTTCCAAATGAGTCTTGATGCAAGCACCGCACACTTGAATTCGACAAGCTATATAAATCATCACCGGCTTCTAATATCTGAATACTGAAATTCTCTGGTGACACAAACATTTGTTGCGACAAATCAAGAATAGCTATTCCACCAAATTCCATAGCTATCCATAATCGATTGTCATCAAACTGACGAATATCAGAAATATTATGCCGCATTTTAGCCTCTTTATCCCCGAAACGAATAAAAGCTTCCGTCTGCGGATTAAAAAGAGCCAACCCTTTATCTGTTCCCAACCATATATTTCCACTCCGGTCTTTATACACACAATTCACTCCATTGCCTGGAAGACTATTGGAGTTTAACGGATTATTCTTAAAATTCTTAGCTGTAAGTTCTTTTAATGACAAAATGGTGAATCCATCGTGCACATGACCTATATATAAAGTACCATTGCCATCGTCAAGAACCGACCACACTTTATTACTGACCAGTTCAGGTACTGTTGATGTATTATAATGAACAAATTTTCCTGTTTTTTTATCCAGAAGATCCACACCATTCCAATAAGTAGATACCCAAATATTCCCGTTCTGAGCGACAGCAATATCTGTTATATCATCAGTAACCAGGCTATGTGGATCACTGGAATCATGCCTGTAATAATAAAAGCAGTCATGAGCATAATCATAGACATTCAATCCAGCTCGCTGTGTACCAATCCAGAGTAAAGAATCTACCGGATCATCCAACAGACAATTTAATTCATTTCCGGTCAATCCTCCATTGCTCTTTTTATAATAAGATATGAAGCGAGTACCATCAAACCGGTTTAACCCTTCTTCAGTGGCAAACCACAAAAAGCCTCGCTTGTCTTGCGTAATATCAACTACATCATTATTCGACAATCCTTGCCTCATTCCAAGATGACGAATCATATAAGAAGTGCCCGAACAAACATCAAATACCGTTAACCAAGTGAGTATAAAAGAAAGAAGAGAGTGTTTCATACGTATATCATTATTTCAAAAGCAAAAATAAGAATAAAGTTTATATAAAGCGTACAAAAGTATCAAAAACACTTATCCTGCAAGATTTGCTATCCATCTTTGCAAGATTTTCCTCCCCTAATCATTTGTGCTTCATATTAACTTTGTCACGAATAAAACATTAAAATTATTAAGATAGAATGACAAACAAACTTCTTATCGCATTATTTTCCGGCATCACTTTACTTAATCAGCCTGTTCATGGACAAGATGCCGTGAAATTTATAATCCAATCAGACCACCCCCAGCAAACCATGGAATACTTCAGTGCCTCGGATGCATGGAGCATGAACCGCATTGGCTTATGGTCGGAAAATGTACAAACTCAAGTTGCTGACTGGCTTTTCAGTACTGAAAATGATGAAAAAGGATATCCTAAAGGAATTGGACTCAGCCTTTGGCGATTCAATATCGGAGCTGGAAGTTCTGAACAGGGTGAAGCCAGCCAAATAAATCCTCAAACACGTACGGAATGCTTTCTGACTGCCAACGGAACCTATAACTGGGAAAAACAAGCCGGACAGCGCCGGTTTCTGCATTTAGCTAAAGAACGGGGCGTAAATCACTTTTTAGGTTTTCTTAATTCACCTCCGGTATATTATACGGAAAATGGTCTTGCTACAAATACAGGAAGAGGTGGTACATTCAATCTCAAGAAAGAACATTATCTTGATTTTGCACGCTTTCTTGCCGATGTGGTAGAGGGAGTTGAAAAACATGATGGCATTAAATTCAATTATATCTGTCCGGTCAACGAACCCGATGGACACTGGAACTGGACTGGGCCTAAACAAGAAGGCACTCCGGCTACAAACCGTGAAATAGCCCAAGCTGTCCGACTCATCAGTAAGGAATTTAGCAACAGAGGTATTGATTCGAAGATTCTCATCAATGAGTCATCTGATTACCGGTGTATGTACAGCACACACATGACGGACTGGCAGCGAGGTTTCCATATCCAGTCATTTTTTAATCCGGACAGTACAGCTACTTATGTAGGCAACCTGCCCAATGTGCCCCGACTGATTGTTGGTCACAGTTATTGGACCAATACGCCTCTTGACAACCTTCGCAACATCCGATGTGCGCTTCGCGACACGCTCGACAAATACGATGTTGATTTTTGGCAAACCGAAGTCTGTATCATGGGAAATGATGAAGAAATAGGTGGAGGTGGAGGGTATGACTTCACCATGAAAACCGCCCTTTATGTTGCCCGCGTTATCCATCATGATTTGGTTTATGCTAATGCCAAAAGCTGGCAGTGGTGGCGCTCTATCGGTGGAGATTATAAAGACGGACTTTTACGTGAATATCCTGACGAAAACGGGAAAGATGGAAAAGTGGTTGACTCTAAATTAATGTGGGCACTTGGAAATTACAGCCGTTTTATCCGGCCGGGAGCCGTACGGCTTGCTGTCTCTGCAGCCGATGCCACAGGTAAAATGATTGCAGAAGGAGATACTGACCCTCATGGAATCATGTGCAGTGCCTACCGCAATACCGACGGACGTTTGGTTACTGTAGTAATCAATTATGCTACGACAGACAAAGACTTCACGCTTCATGCTGAAAAGAAAAACTGGAGTATGTATCGCACCTCTGACATAGCGGGCGAAAATCTTGCTCCGGTAGGCAAAGCCCAAAGCGGAAGAAAACTGCAGATACCTGCACGTTCTATCGTTACATTCGTAAGCCTCTGACAGATAAAGCCTTAAGTCGCTTCACCATAAAGACTCCAGTTTTCCTTGAAGAAACTCTGGTTTTTCCTTGAAGAAACTGGAGTTTCCTCTCGAAGAAACTGGAGTTTTCTCTTGGAAAAACTCTGGCTTTCCCCCGATAAACGAAAAAGACTTTGTATACCGTCTTTCCTCCATCCCTATATCTGCCATATAAAATTCTACCGTCACCCCCAAATACCGAGCACTTATTTTTCGTACCTTTGCCGCAAACAACGATTATAAAGAGGTATGGCAAAAGAAAAGACTGTATATGTATGTACGAACTGTGGACAAGAATCTCCCAAGTGGGCAGGGAAATGCCCGTCTTGCGGTCAATGGAATACCTTTGTTGAAGAAGTGGTTCGCAAAGAAGCCGTTATAGCCAAACATGCTGCCCATGGCATAGAATCTGTACGTTCAAAGCCTCAACAATTAAAAGAAATTATCTCCAATGACGAACAGCGCATCAACATGAAAGATGAAGAACTGAACCGTGTCTTGGGAGGAGGACTCGTACAAGGTTCACTTACCTTAATCGGCGGCGAACCCGGCATTGGAAAATCAACTCTCATCCTGCAAACCGTACTTCACCTTCCTGAGCATAAAATTCTCTACGTATCTGGTGAAGAAAGTGCACGCCAGCTCAAACTTCGGGCCGACCGTATTCCACATCCGGAAACAGAAAACTTACTCATCGCATGCGAAACCTCATTAGAGCAAATTTTCACGCACATAAAAAATACAGCACCCGATTTGGTTATCATCGATTCTATCCAAACCATATCTACAGAAAACATCGACTCATCACCCGGAAGCCTTGTACAAGTCCGGGAATGCTCTGCAGCCATTCTTAAATTTGCCAAAGAAACCGGTACTCCCGTCATTCTTATCGGACACATAAATAAAGAAGGGAGCATAGCTGGACCTAAAGTCTTAGAGCACATTGTTGATACGGTTCTGCAATTCGAAGGCGACCAACACTACATGTATCGTATATTGCGCAGCATAAAAAACCGATTCGGAAGCACTGCAGAATTAGGCATTTACGAAATGAGACAAGATGGATTGCGACAGGTAAGCAATCCGTCTGAATTACTGCTTACCCAAGACCATGAAGGTATGAGCGGAGTAGCCATTGCCTGTGCAGTAGAAGGTATTCGCCCTTTCCTTATTGAAGTGCAGGCACTTGTCAGCACAGCTGCCTATGGTATGCCCCAACGCTCGGCTACAGGATTCGACTTGCGCCGCATGAATATGCTTCTGGCTGTACTCGAAAAGCGTGTCGGATTTAAATTAGCTCAAAAAGATGTGTTTCTGAATATCGCCGGAGGATTAAAAGTGAATGACCCAGCCATCGACCTCGCCGTTATCAGTGCTATACTTTCAAGCAATATGGATACAGAAATAGAACCAGACATATGCATGGCAGGCGAGGTAGGATTAAGCGGAGAAATCCGTCCGGTAAACCGAGTTGAACAACGCATCAGCGAGGCTGAAAAATTAGGATTCAAGCGTATGTTAGTGCCTAAACATAATTTGCAGGGGCTGGATAAGAAAAAAATAAAAATCCAACTCATACCTGTACGAAAAGTGGAAGAGGCTTTCCGGGAACTGTTCGGATGACACCGGCTCTCCACTGCAACAAAGACATTCAAGATTCATTCTTCTTTAAGACCTCAGATCTTTTAAAAGACCACAAAAAGGCTTACATTACGGATGAATGTCATATACAGATAAACAGCAGAACGTCAGAAACTTCTTTCTGTCACTCATAATGAAGAAAAACTTAAAAGATAGATTTCATGAAAGCCTTCAGTAGAACTCTGCTTCCTCTGAAGTAAACAATAACCTCAAAAATATGATTCACGAATACCAATTACGCGTTCTGCCCGAACAGGCAGCTAATGAACAATCACTCAAACAGTATATCGGCCGGGAAAAGGGGCTTGATATCCGCACCATCAATGCCATACGCATTCTGAAACGGAGCATTGATGCACGGCAACGCACCATTTACATCAACATAAAAGCTCAGGTCTTTGTCAACGAACAACCTCAGGAAGAAGAATATATCCATACGGTTTATCACAACGTAGAAGGCAAACAGCCGGTAATTGTTGTAGGAGCCGGACCTGGAGGTCTCTTTGCTGCTCTTCGGCTTATTGAACTCGGCTTTCGTCCCATCGTCGTGGAACGTGGAAAGAATGTACGCGAACGTAAAGAAGACTTGGCCCGAATCAGCCGGGAACATAAAGTCAATGCTGAATCCAACTATAGTTTCGGAGAAGGTGGAGCCGGCGCTTACTCTGACGGTAAGCTCTACACTCGAAGTAAAAAACGAGGAAATGTAGATAAAATATTAAATGTATTCTGCCAACATGGAGCAAGTACCTCCATTCTCATTGACGCACATCCACACATCGGGACGGATAAATTGCCACGTGTCATAGAAAACATGCGTAATACCATTCTGTCTTGTGGCGGAGAAGTGCATTTCCAAACCCGTATGGATGCACTGATTATCAAGAATAATCAAGTTATCGGCATTGAAACAAATACAGGAAAAACCTTCCATGGTCCGGTAATCCTTGCCACGGGACACTCTGCCCGCGATGTATATCGCTGGCTCTATTCCAATAACATTCCTTTGGAAAGTAAAGGGATAGCCGTGGGGGTTCGTCTGGAACACCCGTCAATGCTGATCGATCAAATACAGTATCACAATAAAAACGGAAGGGGAAAATATCTGCCCGCAGCCGAATATAGCTTTGTGCAGCAGGTTGACGGACGAGGAGTTTACAGTTTCTGTATGTGCCCGGGAGGATTTGTTGTTCCGGCGGCCAGCGGTCCTCATCAATTAGTAGTCAATGGTATGAGTCCCAGCAACCGGGGAACGCAATGGAGCAACTCCGGAATGGTGGTGGAAATCCGTCCGGAAGATTTAAACGACCCCACATTGCAACTACAAACCTGCGACTTGATTCCCGGCTCTGCCGAAGAACAGACTGAAATTTTAATGCATCACAGCCAACTGCAGTCTGCCAGTCAAGGGCACATTCTTGCCATGATGCGTTTTCAGGAAAAACTGGAGCAAATTTGCTGGTTACAAGGCAACATGCGACAAACCGCTCCGGCACAGCGTATGGTTGACTTTACACGCAAAAAACTAAGCTATGATTTGCCTAAAAGCTCTTACAGCCCCGGTCTGGTATCCTCTCCCCTTCATTTTTGGCTGCCTCCATTTATTGGTGAACGCCTGAGCAAAGGCTTTCAGGCATTCGGAAAAAGTTCACGAGGATTCTTAACCAATGAAGCGGTAATGATTGCCATTGAAACCCGTACCTCTGCGCCAGTTCGAATCGTTCGTAATAATGAAACTTTACAGCATATCACAATCGAAGGTTTATTTCCCTGCGGAGAAGGTGCCGGATATGCGGGAGGTATCGTTTCGGCAGGTATCGATGGAGAACGGTGCGCCGAAGCTGCCGCTGCCTATATGAATGTGTAGGGCGCAAGCCATTTTCATGAAAACTTTTTTTGAGAAAGAAAGAATGATTATCCTGACTATAGTTCACGAACAAACAACTATATAGACAAAAAGAATCGCCAAGGCACTTTAAACACAAAGCCTCGGCGATTCTAAGTTCTGCAATCAACGAGCAGAAATAGGAGTATAATCTACCTCTTCCAACACGTTTTTATAAGCCGGACGGATAATGCGCCGTCCCTCAAAATTCAGTTCCTCAATACGGTGAGCGGTCCATCCCACAATACGAGCCATAGCAAAAAGAGGTGTATAAATTTCAACCGGAAGTCCCATCATTTCGTAAATAAATCCCGAATACAAATCTACATTGGCACAAACCTGCTTTTTCACTCCTTTCACTTTCTTAAAGCATTCTATTGCCCGCTGCTCTATCAATTCAAGGAATGCAAACTCTTCTTCACACCCCTTTTCAGCTACCAGCTCACCAGCTAACTCTTTCAGCAACATGGCACGTGGGTCTGAAATTGTATAAACTGCATGACCAATACCGTATATTAATCCACTGCCATCATATGCTTCCTTATTTAACATACGTATCAGATAAGTATCTATTTCGTCCACATTCTTCCAGTCTGAAATAACTTCTTTCAAATGATGAAACATCTTTACTACCTGAATATTGGCACCGCCATGCAGAGGTCCTTTCAGCGAACCGATACCAGCTGCGATACTTGAATAGGTATCTGTGCGGGTAGAACTTGTTACACGAACGGTAAACGTTGAGTTATTACCTCCGCCATGTTCTGCCTGCAAAACCAACAATAAATCAAGCATACGGGCTTCAAGAGGAGTGTAATCTTTTTTCATCATATAGAGAAAATTCTCAGCCAAAGAAAGATTCTCATGCGGATGGCGGATATGCAAGGAACGCCCATGCATACTATGCCGATAAATATTATAGGCATACGCTATAATAGTAGGGAACTTTGAAATCAGCTCAATAGACTGCCGCATTAAGTTATCACGCGAAATATCATCCGGATTGGGGTCGAAAGTGTACATTTCAAGTACGCTACGGGCCAGAATATTCATAATGTTCTGCCCTTCCAAATCAATGATATTCATTGTTGTTTTCTTATCCAGCGGCATATTATCATTGATAAGTTCCTTAAAGGAATTTAGCTGTTCAGCATCAGGCAACTCCCCAGAAAGCAGCAAATAAGCCACTTCTTCAAAGCCGAAACGTTTTTCCTTCAACAGTGCATGAGCAATATCATCTAAGTCATAACCCCGGTAAAACAGTTTTCCGGGAATAGGCTTCAGTCCTGTTTCCGTCCGCTCATAACCTACCACATTTCCTATTTTTGTCAGCCCCACCAATACACCAGTTCCGTCTTCATTACGCAAACCTCGTTTTACGTTATATTTGGCAAACAGTTCGTTATCAATCTTACAAGCATGCTTCGCGCATTCCGAAAGCTTATATACGATGTATTCTTTCTTCATAACTCTATCTCATTACAATAATTCCACAATACGTTTGCCAAAGTCATCCGTGGCAAGAGTTTTGCCATTCGGCATAAAACGAGCCAAATCGGCTGTTGCCTCACCTAAAGAAAAGGCTTTTTCAAGAGCCGCCGTAACAAGTTCGGCTGCTTCTTTCCATCCTAAGTACTCTAACATCATCACTGATGATAATAACAAAGAACAAGGATTTACTACATTCTTTCCTGCAATATTGGGAGCCGTTCCGTGAGTTGCTTCAAATATAGCATGTCCACTCAAATAGTTAATATTAGCTCCCGGTGCAATGCCGATACCTCCCACCATAGCAGCTAATTGATCGGAAACATAGTCTCCATTCAAATTCAAAGTTGCGATAACCGAATATTCTTCAGGTATCAGTAATGTGTTTTGCAAAAATGCGTCGGCAATACAATCCTTAACAATGATTTTTCCCTCATTGATGGCTTTAGCTACAGCAGCCTTTGCCGACTCCTCACCCAATTCTTTTTTCAAAGTTTCATAGCGGTTCATCGTAAATGTCTGTTCAGCAAATTCAGTCTCTGCCACCTCATATCCCCAGCGTTTAAAACCTCCTTCGGTAAATTTCATGATATTTCCCTTATGCACTAAGGTTACAGAAGGTAATTTGTGCTGAATGGCATAACAGATGGCTGCACGAACCAAACGTTGTGTTCCTTCCTTTGAAACCGGTTTCACACCAAATGAAGATGATTCAGGGAAACGCACCTTTCTTACCCCCATCTCGTTATATAAGAAGTCATAAAACTTTTTTGCTTCGGGGGTTCCCTGCTCCCATTCTATTCCGGCATAAATATCTTCCGTATTTTCCCGGAAAATATGCATATTTACCTTCTGAGGTTCCTTAACCGGAGAGACGACTCCTTTAAACCAACGCACAGGACGCAGGCAGACATACAAATCGAGGGTTTGACGCAATGCCACATTCAATGAACGGATTCCTCCACCAACCGGAGTTGTCAGCGGACCTTTGATACCTACCAGATACTTACGAAAAGCCTCCATGGTGGCCTCTGGAAGCCACTCTCCGGTTTGTTCAAAGGCTTTTCCTCCAGCCAATACTTCTTTCCACTCAATAGAGCGCTTGCCTAAATAAGCCAGTTCTACAGCTGCATTGATTATCTTTTGACAAACAGGAGTTATCTCGGCTCCTACTCCATCGCCTTCTATAAAAGGTATAGTTACATGATCGGGAACTACCAGTTTCCCGTCTTTCATTATTATTTCGCTCATTTCTTAGTTTCTATTTAGTTTATTCAGACTTTATATTGCTTTGCCTGTCGGCTTTCCTCTCACGTTTCTTTCCTGCTTTTTTTCCTAAAATACAGTTCACCCTCTATAGGAAAGAAAAGACAAAACGATTATAAACTCATATTTAAAGCCGCTCCAGCCTTAAACCAGTTTATCTGCAGTTCGTTATACGTATGTGCCACCTCGAATGACTCTTTTTCGCCATTTTCATGAGTTACTATTACTTGAAGCGGACGTCCCGGAGCAAAATCCTTCAAACCAAGCAGAGAAATCCGGTCGTGTTCCTGTATCTTGTCATAATCCTCTTTGTTTATAAAAGTCAAAGCCAGCATACCCTGTTTCTTCAAGTTTGTTTCATGGATTCGTGCAAAGCTTTTAGCTAAAATAGCCCGTACATTCAAGAAGCGAGGCTCCATTGCAGCATGTTCACGGCTTGAACCTTCACCATAATTTTCTTCTGCCACCACTATAGAAGCTATTCCGTTCGCCTTATATTGCTTAGCAACTGCCGACACAGCTTCATACTTTCCAGTCAAACGGTTCCAAACACTATTTGTCTGTCCATTAAAAGCATTCACAGCTCCCATCAACATATTATCAGAAATATTTTCCAAATGTCCACGGAAACGAAGCCATGGTCCTGCCATTGATATATGGTCTGTAGTACATTTTCCCTGAGTTTTAATCAACAGAGGCATTTCTATCAAGTCTTCTCCATCCCAAGGAGCAAACCGAGCCAATTTCTGCAAACGTTTTGAATCTGGAGAAATGACCACCTCTACTTCTTTCCCATCTGCAGACGGAGCTACATATCCATTATCATCTACAGTAAATCCGTTAACAGGAAGTGTATCACCTACCGGCGGATCAAGTTTAACTGATTCACCCTTCACATTGATTAATGTATCGGTCAGCGGATTAAAACATAAATCACCCGCAATGGTCAACGCCATAGCCAGTTCCGGCGAAGCGACAAAAGCATGGGTATTCGGATTACCGTCAGCACGCTTGGCAAAATTTCGGTTAAATGAAGTCACGATTGAATTCGGACGGGTATTATCCTCTGTTTCTCGCTTCCATTGTCCAATACAAGGTCCACAAGCATTCGTCATAATTACTCCCCCCACCGACTTGAAATTATGAATCATTCCGTCACGTTGAGCTGTACAATACACCTGCTCCGAACCCGGATTAATAATCAAGGATGCAGCTATGGCAAGATTCTTTTCTTTTACCTGACGGGCCAGTGAAGCAGCTCGGCTCAAATCCTGATACGAAGAGTTAGTGCACGACCCAATCAATCCCACTTCCATCTGCTGCGGATAACCATTTGCTTTTACCTTTGCTGCAAACTCTGAAATAGGACATGCTGCATCGGGAGTAAACGGTCCATTAATATAAGGTTCCAATTCTGAAAGATTAATTTCAATTACACGGTCGTAATACAATTCAGGAGAAGCCTCCACCTCTGCATCTGCTTTTAAATAAGCACTCGAAGCTGAAGCAAGAGAAGCAATCTCATCACGCCCCGTTACACAGAGATAATGTGCCATTTCCTCATCATAGGGAAACACCGAAGTAGTCGCTCCCACTTCTGCTCCCATATTACAGATTGTTGCTTTACCGGTAGCTGATAAAGAAGCTGTTCCTTCACCGAAATATTCAATAATCGCATTCGTTGCTCCTTTCACCGTCAATATCCCCGCCAGCTTCAAAATAACATCTTTTGGAGAAGCCCATCCAGATAATTTTCCTGAAAGTTTCACACCTATCAGTTTAGGCATTTTCAATTCCCACTCCATGCCGGTCATGACATCTACCGCATCAGCTCCTCCTACTCCGATGGCAATCATGCCTAATCCTCCGGCATTAGGAGTATGTGAATCTGTCCCTACCATCATACCACCCGGGAATGCATAATTTTCAAGTACTACCTGATGAATAATTCCTGCTCCCGGTTTCCAAAAGCCAATACCATATTTAGCGGCTACACTCTTTAGAAATTCATATACCTCCTTATTTGCAGTACAAGCTACCGGCAAATCTGTTTCCACTCCTTTATATGCCTGAATCAAATGATCGCAATGAACAGTAGCAGGAACAGCTGATACCGATTTACCGGCATTCATAAACTGCAGCAAAGCCATTTGAGCAGTAGCATCCTGCATAGCCACACGGTTCGGGCGAAAATTCACATAATCTTCCCCTCGGCGATAATTTCTTAATACTGTTTCATCATACACATGGGCATACAAAATTTTCTCGGCAAGCGTCATCGCTCTACCCAGTTTATTCTTTGCTTCATCTACTTTCGTCGCATACAACGCGTAGAATTCTCTTAGCATCTCAATGTCGTAAACCATACGATTCTTTTTTCTTATTAACAATATCCGCAAATATAAAGATTTCAATCGCAACATTCAACAGAAAAAGATAAAATAATAGCACTTTGATATAAATCAACAACTTCTTGTATAAATATAACAAAATAATAACAATAATTGTTTATTTTCTATCAGCACCTCCTCATATCTCATTACATAAGGTTTCCGTCTTGATCCAGCAAGATAAAAAGAAATAAGTAACTCTTCCGCTTTAAGTAAAAAGCGAAGCATATAAACAACCCCGAAAGCAAGAATAAAACAAAGCTCAAGGCAATACGGCAAGCAGTTCTTCGAATGAATGCAAAACAAGCTGCTGTCCGTTCATCTTCAATATCAATTCACGAGGAGAAACCACTTCAAGTATGACTGAAACATCCGACAAGGTCTCTGCCGTTAGACAAAAATAATTAATACGATTTAAGGCATTCTGGGTCCAATGACGTAATACGTCATCTTCTGTTTGGAGAACGATTGATTTTTTCCCTTCCACCATCGGTGAAAATACCCCATGCATCAAATCGAACCGAATGTGGCCAGAGGTCTGATTAAACAAAGTATCCATCCGATGTGACAGAATCAAATCTTCTGTCACACCGCATTCCAACCCATTTTCAGGGGTAAGCAGCCAAAGACGGTCTGACAAAACCAGTGCCTGCTCTACATCATGCGTAGACAATAAAATAGCCCTTTTCTCTTCAACAGCTAATCGGTGCAGCAAGTTCATAATCTCAATCCGGCTCACCACATCAAGAAAAGCAGTAGGTTCATCCAACAAAATCAGCGGGCACTCTTGTACTAAGGCTTTTGCTATCATTACCTTTTGCCGTTCACCATCCGAAAGTTCAGCCACATAACATTGCTTTTTCCCTTCCATTCCCACAGCTTGAAGCGCATGCTCTATTTTTTCTTTATCCGAACGATGTAACCGACCGAAAAAGCCGGTATGCGGTTGGCGTCCCAAAGCCACCAGTTCATAAACAGCAAGCCCTCCAGCTTGCGTTTTATCAGTCAAAACAATCCCGATTAAGCGCGAACGCTCACGCTCCGTATAAGCAGAAATTGGTTTCCCAAGAAATTCTAATGTTCCCTCAAGCGCAGGCTGAGCTGCAGCCAACGTACGGAGCAAAGTGGATTTTCCTGCTCCATTGGCACCAAGCAAACAAGTCAATTCACCTTGACGCAGTTCAAAATTCAAATTACGATGAACATATTTAATCTGTTTCCCGTTCTGATAACCTATACTTAATTGCTTCCCGTGAATCATAGCTCCCGATAATTTCATTAATTAAAATACTGAATCTTACGCTGATTAATAATTACATATATAATTACCGGAGCACCCAAAACCGGAGTAACTGCATTTAAGGGAATCACCCCCACCTCACCCGGAAGGATACATATTAAGTTACAAAGCAATGCTACAGCCGAACCGGTAAGCAAGGTGACAGGCATCAATGAATTATGATTTGAGGTTCCAAGCATAAGTCGCGCAACATGAGGAACAGCCAAGCCGATAAATGCCACCGGACCACAAAAAGCGGTTGTTACGGCAGTCAGCAAACCTGTAGCAGCAAGCAAAATATTACGCACACGTCGGATATTTATTCCTAAATTTTCAGCATAACGTACACCCAGAAGCAACGCATTTAATGGTTTTATCAATAATACAGAACCAATGAGCCCCGATAATGTCACCACACTGAAAACCGGAAGCTGCTTCAATGATACCCCTCCGAAATTACCAAGCCCCCAAATCATAAATGACTGAACACCTTCTGCTGTTGCAAAAAAGTTAAGCAAAGATATCAAAGAAGAAGTTACGTAACCTATCATGATACCGGCAATGAGAAGCATAATTGTATTTTTAATCAAAGTGGACAGAAAAAGGATTAGCCCCAAGACCAAGGCTGCCCCCAAAAACGCTCCGAATATAACAGACAGAAAGCCCGACAATGTAAAAGCACCCGCCACAATGCTTCCACCTCCCATCAACAAGACCAATGCCACCCCCAAACTTGCTCCCGAACTAATGCCCAATATTGAAGTATCGGCCAACGGATTATTAAAGACAGTCTGCAACATCAGCCCAGAAGCCGAAAGGGAAGCCCCACACAGCAAAGCCGTTACGCATTGCGGAAGGCGTGACTCCCAAATAATAAAATTCCACGTTTTCCGTTCAACCTCCCGTCCAAGCAGGATATCAATCACAGCCTGCACCGGAATATCAACCGAGCCGAGGAACAGATTAGCTGCCATCAAGACAACAATCAGCCCCACCAGTATGCCTCCATATAAAAAACCTTTATACCTCACATTGCTTCTTTTTACGTTTATCATTCTTGTTTTTCACTTCATTTTTCCTTCATCTGTAAAACACCGGTTTAATCAAGGGCCAGTTTACTGAAATACCGGGGAGTATATCCCTCTAGTAAATCAGGATGCAATATTTTCACGACATCTTTCAGCAGCAGTTCGGGATGAAAAGGTGACTCTTCATAAAAAGGAATATAATTGGAATTGCATCCATAAATGCGATGATTCTTAAACGCATGGAAACGAGCATAAGGAGCAAATTCCCTTTCCAATTCCTGATAAGTTTTTTCTGTCTTTTGGTTATATTTAATAAACCAATAGTCGGCATGTTGTCCTTTATCGAATACCGTTTCAAAAGGCAAGGGAACAGAACCGCTATTTTTTAAATCAGCAAAAACATATGTAGCGCCCGCATCCTTAAACAACCGGCCCGTAGTACTGTTTCCGCCTGAAATATACCAAGTAGAACCATACTTCAAGTCACTGATTACCGTAGGTCTTACAGATGATTTCTGCGCCTGGCGAGTCACATTGCGATACTCTTTTTCTACTGCTGAAAAAAGAGAATCAGCCAAAGCCTTCTTCCCGATCAGAATCCCATAAAACTTCATCCACTCCGCTCTGCCTAAAGGCGATGTTTCCATGTAATCGGCACACTCTATCAGCGGGATTCCCAACTTTCCTAATTGCCCATAGCCTCCACTGCTTTCATAGGGAGAAAGCATGATACCGTCCGGCTGTAATTCGATTATGCGTTCAATATCCGGACTCATACTGTTTCCACAATCTGTTATTACTCCTTTCTCACAAAGTTCCTGCACCTCTGTCTGCTTAAAATACTCACGGCTACATATCCCCCGAATCCGGCCGACAGCTCCCAATTCGCTTAATAAGCTGCCATGAACAGCCGAATAAACCAACAGTTTTTCAAGAGGAACACCAATCACCGTACCTTCAGGCAAATGATCGGGCAAAGGCTTTCTTTTGTCGGTCAAGATATAAGTATGTAATACGCTTAATGTATCCCAAGGGTTACGCAACTTTGCCACAGTATACTCAGGATACTCCACGATTGACAAGTTAATAGCGTGGCGAAATACCAAAGTATCTCCGTTCGACAAAGCAGAAGAGGTCTTGCCTCCTCTGACACATGCAGAAAGAAGCAAGACCATAATTACTATATAGGCAGATAGTAAAATTTGTTTCATTCGTTTTTAAGTTTGTGAATTTTTAAGTTTGTGAGTTGATTCCTGCCTCATTTTATAGCCAAAATGGTTGATGTCACCTTATTTGGCAACTGACGCGCATTGACCATAACATTCGGAATATCGTGTACACGCCCTGTTATGCTATCGGTATCGAGATGCTGAGCACGCATACCCTCAACCGAAAGCATCGTAATGGCTATCATAAAGCACATGCCTGTATGACGGACAGAATGCTTTTTACTCATAATCAGTGTTATAAAAAAGAAAAAAAAATTGCATGATCTTGTTCTTCTTTCCTCGAGAATACAAGCACGACTTCTGTTTTGCAGGTCTTCTGACTTACTCTGTCTGCTTTGCCTTCCCACCCTCTAAAAATACATTAGGGCAGTGGCAGGGAGAATGATAAGCAAACTTTTACATAGAGCTTACAGCAGCGGGACTGTCCGGGATTTTCACCCGATTCCCTTTTCATCCACAGCCTCGTTTTCAGCAGAGACTGGCGGAACAAAACATCGCAAAGATAGGAGTTTATTTTAAAATGCACTTATCTTTAACTGGAAATTTGTATCTTTGAGCCGTTCAAATTATAATATAAACATGAAAAAACTATTTTTTTTAGCTGCATTAGCCGGATGTCTGTTTTCTTTTCACCCGTCGTACGCACAGCAAGTTACACCCGATGCGGTGGGATATATAGTAAAAGTGGGAGATGAAGCTCCCGATTTCGAAATGACACTTACCGATGGAGAGAAGATCAAACTCTCCGACCTCAGGGGAAAAGTTGTCATGCTGCAATTCACAGCAAGCTGGTGTGGAGTCTGCCGGAAAGAAATGCCTTTTATCGAACGCGATATATGGCAAAAACATAAAGACAATTCATCATTTGCGCTGTATGGCATTGACCGTGATGAACCGTTAAAGCGGGTACAGGCATTTGCCAAGCAAACCGGAGTAACCTATCCGTTAGGACTTGACCCGGGAGCGAATATATTTGCACTTTATGCGGAACGCAATGCCGGAATCACGCGTAATGTACTCATCGGGAAAGACGGTAAAATTGTCATGATGACTCGTTTATATAATGAAGAAGAATTCTCCTCTCTATGTAAAAAGATTGATGAATTACTGAAATGATGAGAATTAGATTTTTACTTTTATTGATTTGTTGTCTGATTTCACTTCCTGCTCTGCCACGAAAGAAAAAGGGAGCGAATTATGAACCTCTATTCGGTAAATCACTCGCTTCGTATGCTGTTACTTCCAGTTCACTGAAAGGAGCAACTTTTTATCTGGTGAGCGGACATGGTGGTCCTGACCCCGGCTGTATCGGAAAATATCAAGGAAAGCACCTGCATGAAGATGAATATGCATATGATATTATTTTAAGATTGGGAAGAGAACTCTTGAAACGGGGGGCCAAAGTACATTTCATTATACAGGATTCGAAAGACGGAATACGGAATCAGGCTATTCTGAATAACAGTAAGCGGGAAACATGTATGGGAAAAACTATTCCGCTCAACCAGGTTGCCCGACTTCAGCAGCGATGTGACGCTATCAACCGACTTCACCGCAAAGAAAAAAGCAGCTATAAACGAGCTGTTTTCATCCACGTGGACAGCCGGAACCGAGGAAAGCAAACAGATACTTATTTTTATCATGCACCGGGAAGCAAGTACGGGAAACGCTTGGCGCAAGAAATACAGCGCACGTTTAAATCGAAATATAACCGGTATCAGCCTAACCGGGGATTTGAAGGTACAGTAAGCGACCGGAATCTTTTTGTACTCCGAAACACCACTCCGGTAGCCGTATTCCTTGAAGTGGGAAATATTCAGAACGCACAAGACCAGAAACGTCTGGTTATTGCCGATAACCGTCAGGCACTGGCCAACTGGATTACTGCTGCCATTGAAAAAGATTACAGGAAATCAAAATAAGCTCACTTGAGCGAAATAATCAAAAGGCTTGTGCCTTATATAAAAAAAATTCCAACCGCCTCTAAACACCAAGGCGATTGGAATAAAATGACTAAGTATTTTTTTAAAACGTCAAGATATTTAAGTTCAAATGCCTTGGCGTTTTTTTGTCATCTGTTTCCGATAAAACGAGCATATGCTTTTCACCGTTTTAAACCGGCAGCCATACGTTTGGCAGTAGCCCGATCAGGCTTTCCTGTTTCCGTAAGAGGCAGAAAGTTGACAAAAAAAATCCGCTTAGGTCGCCAATAAACAGGAAGCAACCCAATAGCCTTTTCTATTGTTTTTCCAGCTTCTTCCTCAGCCTCAGCCAGCAGCACAATACACTCACCAAACTTCACGTCTGGAAGAGAAGTAATCATGAACGGAAACGGCATGTGCGCACGTAAGGCATCCTCTACTTGCTCTATCTGTACTTTTACTCCTCCGGTATTTATTGTATTATCTTTACGACCCACTACCTTAAAATATCCCCTTCCATCAAACGCCACTATATCATTCGTTACCAACTTCTGTGACGACACTGAAGGGGCTTCAATTACCAGTGTACCTTCCTCGGTTTGCGACAAGGACACCTCCGGAAAAGGAATGTACCATTCGGAAGCTTGCTCCCCACTAAGCCTCCGCAGAGCCACGTGCGACAAGGTTTCCGTCATGCCATACGTACTCCATACTTCGTAAGGAAATGCCTTCAATTTTCCTTCCAACTGTTGGTCAACAGCTCCCCCACCAATAATCAGCTGACGCACCTGTCTGAGTTTCTCTGCCTCTGACGGCACCTGCAAGGAATTAAACACCTGCATGGGAATCATGGCTGCAAAGCAAGGGGCTTTTTCCATCCTTTCCATAGGATGACCGCAAGGAGGAACGAGCTGCAAATCTAATCCAGCCACCAATGCACGTACCACCACCATCTTTCCGGCAATATATTTCAAAGGCATGCAAAGCAATGCCGTATCTCCGCACTGCAAATTCAAGAATGCAACCGTAAGCATGGCTGAATTCATCATCCGCTTCTTTTCCACCCATAGTTCTTTAGGCTTTCCCGTAGAACCGGATGTATGTACACGCAAAGTTTCATTTCCGTCAAACCATTCCGCTAAAAATTCAGCAAGCGATACCTGAAAACTATCGGCTCCATACTGTTCACCAAAGTCTTTCAACAACCGACCACTACAATCAGACGCAGTATAGATTTTTCCACTAATTGATATCGTCTGCTTTTGAATAACTGTAACAAGCCGTTCCATCTTAACTACCTAAAAAATCATTCCAGTCGGGTTCAGAACCCTCTGGAGAAAACCAGAGACAGTCTCCTTTTATCTGAAGCGGATAATCGATATTATCAGTGAACAGCAAGCCCGTTCCCAACCCCTGAGGCAACACCGGATGCAGCGTAGCACACCACTGAGCGATAGCATTCAAGCCCACATTCGACTCTAATGCAGAAGTTACCCACGAGCCGAATCCGCGCTCGGCAGCTAAATCTATCCACTCCGAAGCTCCATACAATCCCCCATGCAGCGACGGTTTCAAGATAATATATTGAGGACGAATTGTGTCTAACAATTCCATTTTCTGCTCTCTGCTATTCACCCCTATCAATTCCTCATCCAAAGCAACAGGAACAGGAGACTGAGTGCAAAGCTGTGCCATCACGTTCCACTGTCCAGCCCGAACCGGCTGTTCGATGGAATGCAAATCAAAGGCACTCAACGCCTTTAGTTTCTCTAAAGCCTCTTCGGGAGCAAAGGCTCCGTTCGCATCTACACGCAATTCTATTTCATCTGACGAAAAACGTTCTCGGATATGCGCCAACAGTTCTATTTCTTTATCGAACTCTATAGCTCCGATTTTCAACTTGATACAGCGGAATCCAAGCCGCATTTTCTCTTCAATGCGACGATACATTTCTTCAAAATTCCCCATCCATATCAGTCCGTTAATGGGAATGCCTTCTCGCCCCTCTGAAAAAGGAGTAGAATAAAGCTGTAAAGTTCCAGCCCTCAAATGCAATAAAGCTGTCTCCAAGCCGAAAAGCATGGAAGGATAAGGACGAAGCAAATCATAATCGAGTACTCCACTCTTCTCAAATGTCCGACAAATTCCGGAAAGAATTTCTTCATAGTTGGAAACAGCATCACAGCTCAAATCAGGCAAAGGCGCACACTCGCCTATGCCGTAACACCCAGTCTGCACATCGGTTACGCGAAGATACCACACCCGGCGCGTATGATAAACCCCGCGCGAAGTACCTGCCGGCTGTTTAAAGTGAAGCGTACGGGGGATAATATCAATGCGATACATAGACAAACAAATTAAGGAAACTTGGGATATTTACTCCAATCGGGTTTACGTTTCTCCAAAAAAGCTTTTCCACCTTCTTGAGCTTCTTCTGTCATATAATATAGCATGGTAGCATCGCCAGCCAGCTCCTGTATTCCAGCCTGCCCATCGAGCTCGGCATTCAGCCCGGCTTTAATCATACGCAGCGCAAGCGGACTATGCTGCATCATGGTTTCTGCCCATTCCACCACTTCATCTTCCAGCTGTTCAAACGGAACGACCTTATTCACCAATCCCATTTCCAACGCTTCTTTCGCAGAATACTGACGGCACAGGAACCATATTTCACGTGCTTTCTTCTGTCCGACAATACGTGCCAGATAAGAAGAACCGAATCCGGCATCAAAACTTCCCACCCGGGGACCTGTTTGTCCGAATATCGCATTCTCGGAAGCAATGGTCAGATCACATACCACATGAAGCACATGTCCGCCTCCGATGGCATATCCGTTGACCATAGCAATAACCGGTTTAGGAATGGAGCGAATTTGCTTCTGTACATCCAATACATTTAAACGGGGAACACCGTCGGTCCCGACATAGCCGCCATGTCCTTTTACATGCATATCGCCTCCTGAGCAAAAAGCTTTATCTCCAGCGCCGGTCAGTACCACTACATTAATGTCCTGACATTCGCGACAGTAGTATAATGCATCGCTTATCTCAGTGGTCGTAGTTGGTGTAAAGGCATTGCGATAACGCGGGCGGTTAATCGTAATCTTGGCAATTCCATTATAAAACTCGAATAGAATATCTTGGTATTCTTTTATGGTTTTCCATTCTCTTTGTGACATATGTTTTGAGTTTATAAGTTTATAAGTTTTGAGTTATTGAATTTATAAGTTTTGAGTTATTGAGCTATTGACCTGTGGCTTCTCCCCCTTTTAAGCAGCTTCTTCATGCTATTTCATAATAAAAAGGGAACCAGCCTGAAATTTCCAACTCGCTTAAGCATTCACTCACTTCAAGTTACGATAGTAAGCTTTCAGATATTCCACATCATGTTCTTTATCTGTAAACACTTCAAGCAGCATGGGACGTGTAGTCACTGAAGGTTCCGTAAAACGTTCCGAAACCGTAAGCAATTCTCCTTCTGTATGAGCCGACAAGTATTCAAATCCCCTGTCTTCTGCCCATGCCTTTGCCGATGCCTGATGGTTTGCGGTAACAAAAGGAACGGCATGAGCATGTAACTCTAAACCAGGCAACGCATGAAATATTTCCCCTCCTCCATTATTTAATACAAGAATACGCAAGTTAGCCCCATAGTTTACATTCCAAAGGGCATTCATATCATAGAAGAAACTCAAATCCCCTATAAAAATAAAATTCAACTTCTCAGAAGCAGCTGCATAGCCTACAGCTGTAGAGAGTGAACCTTCTATTCCGTTCGTTCCACGGTTTGAAAGGACTTCAACATTTTCCGGCAAATTGAAGAACTGCGCATAACGTACCACCGAACTGTTGGCTAAGTGAAGAGAACAGGGAGCAGGAAGACGACGGATTACTTCGCCTATTGCACTCATTTCTGAATAAGGGAATGCAGCCTGAGGAATAGATTTTGAAAGTGCCTCCCACTGCCGGGGATAATCGGGAGTACGGGTATCCATCATCGGAGCAACCTTTTCCAAGAATTCAAAAGGATCCATCTCTATGACTGTGGTCAGCGAACCAAATAAATCAACCACCTCACCATCGGATGAAACATGCCAATGTTCTACCGGAGGATGACGGCGCAGAAACTTCTTCAAGCGCTTCGAAATGATATGTCCTCCATAAGTAATCAGTAATTCAGGAGCCATTTTTTGCTGTTGTTCAAAATCCATGGAGCATAAGAGCGGCTCGATATTCCGTATCGGCATACCCGGCACGGTCTGATTACTGATATTCTCCGTAAGCCAAGTGAAATGCTTATAGAGCATCTTTGTATATCGTTTGTCAAACAAATAGATTAGATTCATTTGTCCTACCACCACCATACGCCGCTGATAACGATTCAAACGGTTAATCAGTGGCTGATAGTCTTGATCGTATACATTCAGCCCCTGATAACGGGTTATTACACGTACCTCCGGAAGTTCGGCTACCGGAAGTTTAAAAAACGGCTCACTGACAGGTACATTAATATGTACAGGTCCTTTACCATGATGATTCAATTCAAGTAAAGCTTCATTAATAAGCCGGTTGCAATACCATTCATCTTCTTCTGTCTCCACCTCTGGCAAATTGATTGACTTTTTCACCAGACTTCCAAATACCCCCGGTTGAGGCAACGTCTGTCCATCCATCTGCCCAATCCATGCAGCCGGACGGTCAGCCGAAATAACCACCAACGGAACCTGCTGATAAAAGGCCTCAGCTACCGCAGGGTGAATATTCAGCAATGCAGTACCCGACGTACAGCAAACGGCTGCCGGTGTACCTCCATGGAGTGCCAGTCCCAAAGCAAAAAATCCAGCACTCCGTTCATCGGTTACCGGATAACAAGTAAATTCCGGTATATTCACCAAGGTCTGTACCAGCGGAATATTCCGGCTACCCGGACAAAGCACTATTTTTCTGACACCATGTGCCTTTAACAAAGCAGCCAGCTGCAGGATGCTTTTTTTATCTGTGTACATACTATTCATCATAGCGCAATAATTCTTTTCATTGTATCCATCTTATGCAACGTTTCATCCCACTCCGTTTCCAGCGTTGATGAAGCCAAAATACCTCCTCCGGCATAGAGCTTAGCAGTTCTGCCACTTACATGCATACAGCGTAAATTGACATACAAGGTGGTATGTTCCTGAGGGTCTATCCATCCTATAATACCAGCATAATAACCGCGATCATACCCTTCATTGGCAAGAATAAAATCGTATGTTTCCTTCTTAGGTAAGCCACATACGGCTGGCGTAGGATGTAATTCGCTCAATATATCTCCCAAGCGATCAGTATGCTTCAAGCAGAAGTGAAAATCGGTTTTTAAATGCACCAGCTGACCGGCACGGGCTGTATAAGGACCGTTCTCAGTAAGTTTGGAGCCAAACTTTTTAACCGTCTTACGTATATACTCACTCACAAAAGCCTGCTCCTCTTTATTTTTCACACTCCAGTCTTCCGGCATCACTTCTCCGTTCATCGGCATGGTTCCTGCCAGCGAAACCGTATGCCACTGATTATCCTGACCGCTCAGAATAATTTCGGGTGTACTGCCAAGCCACGTTCCCGTTACCGGAGTATGCGTAAGCGAAATCATCATTCGCGGATAAGTATTGCAAGCATTGACAAAAGCAGTCAACAGCGAAAAGTTTACAGCCAGTTCATTTTCTTCACAACGCGAAAGAACCAATTTTTTAAATTCTCTTTGCTGCAAAGGCGCTATAAATCGGTTAAACGCCTCGGCATAACGCTGCTTATTACCGCCTTCATCTGCAAAGGCAGCCGAAGCCTCTTCCTTGTCCTCCACCGGCGTTTCTTCTGTCTTTTCAGTCAATTCAGCCAACACCTCTCCTATCTGCTCCCAATCTCTTGCAACCTTGTCCGGACGAATCAGCACACCAGGATGCGCATGTCCGAATGGAGTCAAAACAAAACCACGCTTTCCATTTAATTCATTTAAACTATCCAGTTTTTCCACATCCCCGCCTTCCTGAAGCACCAGAATCGGCTCATCAGTCCAAGGCAGACGATAAAGAGCAAAGCTGACCGAGCGTAAAGTCAGATTATCAATCAACTGACACAATTGGGTTTCGGGTATATTCATGAGCGTTTTTTTACAATTTGATTAACAATACGTGCTGTTGATACCAGCTTTCCTTGCCGGTTTATAATATCCACATTCCAAATATGTGAAGTACGTCCCCTGTGAATCAATGTTCCAACAGCTTCCACTTCTTCTCCCACAGGCACCATACTCACATGATTCGCACTAATCTGAATGCCACAAGGCATCTGTCCCGAAGCACATAAAGGCATAGACCCATGCCCTGCCACTATTTCAGCCAGAGCCAACGATGCGCCCCCGTTTAAGATTCCGAAAGGCTGACAGGTAAACTCATTTACCGGCATGACAGCTCTTACATAGCCTTCCTTCATTTCCAAAAAACGAATTCCCAAATGCTCTCCCATCGAACGAGATAAGTCTGGTAATTTATACGATATATCTTCGCTTGTTTGCATTTTAAGTTCAATTGTATATATCATGCAAAAATAAACATTTCCAACTTAATTCCCGATGACTTTGAAAGAAATTACCAAATGTTAATCTTTCTATATCCACATTCAACTACCTTTGCCGCACTTTTGCATTCACTTAAAAAGAATAATTCTTCACATTGAAACGTATGAAAGATAGCATCGATTTGGGAACCATGAACATTCCGAGACTTTTTCGGAAATTACTTATCCCAACCATACTGGGAATGGTATTCTCTGCCATATTTATTATAACGGATGGAATTTTTGTAGGCAAAGGAATAGGCAGTGATGCACTGACTGCCGTCAATATTACCGCTCCTCTTTTCCTTCTCAACACTGGGGTTGCCTTAATGTTCGGCATCGGTGCATCAGTAGTTGCTTCAATCCACCTTTCACACAGGAAAATCAAAGTAGCCCAAATCAATATCACCCAAGCCGTTATCGTTTCCTCTCTGCTCTTGACAGCATATGCAGTTTTCTTTTGTGCAATACAGAGAAAGTAGCTCTTTGCCTGGGAAGCTCAGAACGTCTTTTACCTTAGCAGTAGAATATATATATTGGTTTATGCCTTTTCTTCCCTTCAGCGCCCTGCTCAGTTCCGGCATGTTTTTTGTCCGTCTTGACGGCTCCCTCAATTATGCCATGGTATGCAACATCATTCCGGCACTAATCAACATCATCTTAGACTATTTATTCATCTTTGTCTTCGAATGGGATATGCTTCGGCATAAACATTATATTCATCGGTTACTTTCAAAGCATCAAACGTGACCGTCCAGCCATGTCTATTACCCTTTTGCGGGGCTTCATCCTAATATTACTCAACTTTTGGCTCATGCCTCAAATAGCCGGAGTCCCGGGCATTTGGCTGGCTGTACCGGTATCCAAATTTCTAACTTTTCTCTTCATTCTCACAATTTATTGTCGCGGACGCAAGCAAGATTCTCGATGATTATTACCTTTGCAGGTATAAACTATGATTCTTATGGAAACTGTAGCCCGACGTTTTTGCGAAAAGTATCATGTTCCCCTTGATGACGGATTGCATTTGCTGACATTAATGGAACCCATCGCATATAAAAAAGGGAGCTGTCTGGTTCGCGAAGGAGAACGAAATTCCTCCTTTTACATCATATCCGAAGGAAAGAAGCCATGAATGACAGCATAGTATATCACCTTCCGAAAAGCCGGATAGAAAAGTTCCTGAACTCATCGGTCAACCATGCCCGAATGGGAAGAAACCTATTCGAACATCTTCTCATGGATATGGAAACGTGGCATATCCACAGCGGCTCCTCACAAGCAAAAGAACGCTATCTTGCCTTACTTGAGAAAGAGCCGGAACTACTGCGTTATGTTCCTCTAAAATATATTGCTTCGTATCTCTATATCACCCCACAGTCGCTCAGCCGGATTCGGGCAGAACTGGCTCGGAAGAAAACCATCTGAGGTCTAAATCTTGCGGAAAAATCATCCAAAAGCTCCGCAAGTTCAAACAAAATAATGTATTTTTGTAAGCATCTTTTTTAATGATGATTATGAAACAATACGCAGCATATTTGTTTGACTTCGACTATACCTTAGCCGACTCTTCGCGAGGCATTGTAAAATGCTTCCGCCATGTTCTTGAATGTCACGGCCATACCGGCATCAGCGATGAAACGATAAAACGGACCATCGGTAAGACCCTGCAAGAATCTTTTTCTATTCTGACTGGAATAACCCAGCCGGATATACTGGAGGCTTACCGGACTGAATACGTAAAAGAAGCCGACGTTCATATGACAGTAAACACTACGCTTTATCCGGAAACGATAGAGGTGTTAACTGCCCTAAAACAGAAAGGAAGCAAAATAGGGATTATCTCAACCAAATACCGTTACCGTATTCAAGAACTATTAAGCCAGCATCTGCCTGCCGGTTTCATGGATATCATTATCGGAGGAGAGGATGTGAAAACAGCTAAGCCATCACCTGAAGGATTATTGTTGGCTATCAACCGATTGGGCTGCCGTAACGAGGATACTTTATACATAGGTGACAGCACTGTAGATGCCGAAACAGCACAAGCGGGGAAGACTGATTTTGTGGGAATTCTTCACGGAGCTACCACACGCGAAGAATTAGAAACTTATCCACATCTGTTTATTTCCCCCGACTTATACGCACTAATCCGATAACCCCGTAAGGTATATCAATCTATCTTACAGAAACATAGAAGCATGTCTGAAAGCAAATCAATCTCCATTAAAGGAGCCAAGGTCAATAACCTGAAAAATATAGATGTAGAAATACCAAGAAACAAGTTAGTGGTCATTACCGGACTATCCGGTTCTGGAAAATCATCACTCGCCTTTGATACACTCTATGCCGAAGGGCAACGGCGTTACGTGGAAAGCCTGTCTTCTTACGCACGCCAATTCTTAGGACGCATGAGCAAACCGGAATGCGACTTTATCAAAGGCATTCCTCCTGCCATTGCTATCGAGCAAAAAGTAATCAGCCGTAATCCACGGTCGACGGTAGGCACTTCGACCGAAATTTATGAATATCTGAGATTGTTATTTGCACGCATCGGAAAGACTTACTCTCCCACCAGTGGGCAGCTCGTAAAAAAAGACAGTCCGGAAGACATCGTCAATTGCATGCTTTCCTACCCCAAGGGTACACGCTACACTGTGCTAACTCCCATCATTCCACGAGAAGGACGCTCAGTTACCGAACAGATTGAAATGGATTTCAAACAAGGGTTTACCCGCCTGGAGGTAGATGGTGAAATAGTTCGGATTGAAGACTATACGTATGATGCTTCCGATAAAGTCTATCTGCTGGTTGACCGTATGAGCTGCGACGATAGCAAAGATGCTATCAGCCGACTGACCGACTCGGCTGAAACTGCCATGTATGAAGGCGATGGAACCTGCATGCTCCGTTTTTATCAACCCAATGGCGAAAGTCGTCTTCACGCATTCAGCACAAAGTTTGAAGCCGACGGCATTAAATTTGAAGAACCCAATGACCAGATGTTTTCTTTCAATTCCCCCATCGGGGCCTGTCCGGTTTGTGAAGGATTCGGTAATGTAATAGGGATTGATGAACATTTGGTTATTCCTAACCGTGCGCTTAGTGTTTATGATGGAGCGGTGTTATGTTGGCGCGGTGAAAAGATGGGCGAATGGCTCACTGAGTTCCTACGCGAAGCGCCTAATCACGACTTTCCTATTTTTACTCCTTATTACGAACTTACGCAAGAGCAGAAAGACTATCTCTGGCACGGTCCTCGTGATAAAGTCTGTATTGATTCTTTCTTCAAAATGCTGGAAGAAAACCAGTATAAAATCCAGTATCGGGTTATGCTGGCACGCTACCGGGGAAAAACCATCTGCCCGGCTTGTCATGGAAGCCGGCTGAAAGAAAGTGCAAATTACATTAAGGTAGGAGGAAAAAACATTTTAGAACTGGTTGAAATGCCCGTTTATCAACTTCGTGAATTTTTCCGCACTTTAGAACTTAGCGAACACGATACCCTCATAGCAACCCGTTTGCTCAATGAAATTAAAAGCCGCCTGAGTTTTCTTGACAATGTAGGGCTGGGATATTTAACGCTGAACCGAATGAGCAACACACTCTCCGGAGGAGAAAGCCAGCGAATCAACCTCGCCACTTCTTTGGGAAGTAGTTTGGTAGGCTCACTCTATATCTTAGATGAACCAAGCATCGGACTGCATAGCCGAGACACCGACCGCCTTATCAAAGTATTGCGCCAGTTACAGCAACTGGGAAATACGGTTGTTGTAGTAGAACACGACGAGGAAATTATACGGGCTGCCGACTATATCATTGATATCGGTCCCGATGCAGGACGTCTGGGAGGAGAAATCGTTTACCAGGGAAATATGAACAACCTGCATAAAGGAAGCAATAGCTATACAGTAAAATACCTGTTAGGTGAAGAAACCATTGACCTGCCTCAAACTCACAGGTCGTGGAATAATTACATTGAAATAAAAGGAGCACGTGAAAACAATCTGAAAGGAATCGATGTACGTTTCCCTCTTAATGTGATGACGATAGTTACCGGAGTCAGCGGTTCTGGAAAAAGTACGTTAGTCCGCGATATTTTCTATAAAGCATTAAAACGCGAATACAGCGAAGCAACCGACCGGCCAGGAGAATTCATTGCACTGGAGGGTGACATAAAGCAAGTCAGCAACATTGAATTTGTTGACCAGAATCCTATCGGAAAATCCTCACGCAGCAATCCGGTAACTTATGTAAAGGCATACGATGAAATACGCAAGTTATTTGCTGAACAGCCACTTGCCAAACAGATGGGATATACAGCCGGTTATTTCTCATTCAACAGCGAAGGAGGCCGGTGCGAAGAATGTAAAGGAGAAGGAACAGTAACAGTGGAAATGCAATTCATGGCCGACTTGGTATTGGAGTGTGAATCTTGTCATGGTAAACGCTTCAAAAATGATACACTGGAAGTAAAATATGAAGAGAAAAATATATTTGACATACTGGAAATGACCGTTAATCAGGCCATCGAGTTCTTCACCGAACACAATCAGAAAAAAATTGTCAAAAAACTATTACCATTGCAAAGTGTCGGATTAGGCTATCTCAAGTTGGGACAGTCGTCTTCCACCCTGTCAGGAGGTGAAAGTCAACGCGTCAAACTGGCTTACTTCTTAAGCCTTGAGAAAATACAGCCCACAATCTTTGTGTTCGATGAACCGACTACCGGCTTACACTTTCATGATATTAAAAAATTACTCACTGTCTTTAATTCTTTGATTGAACGGGGACATACATTGATTATTATCGAACATAATATGGATGTAATTAAATGTGCCGACTATATTATCGACCTCGGACCCGAAGGAGGAGAGATGGGAGGAAATCTCGTAATAGCCGGCACTCCAGAGGAAGTAGCCCAATGTGCTGCTTCTTATACCGGACAGTTTTTAGCTGAAAAACTAAGCATGTAACAATCTTGAAAAATTCTGTAACAAAAACACCCCTTTGAAGCTTATAGATTGCTTAAATTTGTAGTGAACATTAAAATCAAATACTTATTTAAGACATGAATAAAAAAATGAAGAAGCTCATTGGGGTGGGCTGTCTATTAACCGTTATGCCGCTTTCGGCACAACAACTCCCTTATCAGAACCCGAACTTGTCACCGGAACAGCGAGCTGAGGATTTGCTTGGCCGGCTGACACTGGAAGAAAAAGCGGCATTAATGCAAAACACGTCACCGGCTATTCCCCGGCTCGGCATCAAAGAATACGACTGGTGGAATGAAGCATTACATGGAGTAGGACGTGCCGGACTTGCCACTGTATATCCGCAAGCCATTGGTATGGCGGCCTCATTTGACAACGAACTTCTTTATGAAGTCTTCACATCTGTATCGGATGAAGCTCGTGCAAAAACCACCGAATTCAGTAAAAAAGGCGGACTTAAACGTTATCAGGGATTAACATTCTGGACTCCTAATGTAAATATTTTCAGAGACCCGCGCTGGGGAAGAGGACAGGAAACCTACGGAGAAGACCCTTACCTGACCGGACAAATGGGGATGGCTGTAGTACGTGGTTTACAGGGGCCAGAAGACAGTAAATACGATAAGCTGCACGCTTGCGCCAAACATTTTGCCGTTCACTCAGGTCCGGAATGGAACCGCCATGAGTTTAATGCCGAAAACATCTCTCTGCGCGACTTATGGGAAACTTATCTCCCGGCATTCAAAGATCTTGTTCAAAAAGCCAACGTCAAAGAAGTAATGTGTGCCTATAATCGTTTTGAAGGAGAGGCCTGCTGCGGAAGTAACCGCCTGCTTGTACAAATATTACGCAATGAATGGGGCTATAAAGAGATGGTTGTATCCGACTGCTGGGCAATCAATGACTTATGGGTAAAAGGACGTCATGAAACACATCCTTCCCAACAACATGCTGCAGCCGGTGCGGTATTGAGTGGAACTGACGTGGAATGCGGCTCTGACTATGCCACACTTCCCGAAGCTGTCAAAGCCAGATTAATAGATGAGTCACAAATTGACATCTCAGTAAAGCGTCTGCTGAAAGCCCGCTTCGAGCTGGGAGAAATGGACGACCCCGAACTCGTATCGTGGACAAAGATTCCTTATAGTGTGGTTGACAGCAAGAAACATCGCGACCAAGCGCTAAAGATAGCACGCAAAAGTATCGTACTTCTACAAAACAAAAATGGAATTTTACCATTAAAGGACAATCAAAAAATTGCACTGATGGGTCCTAACGCGAATGACTCTGTGATGCAATGGGGAAATTATAACGGCTACCCTTCACATACTGTCACCTTGCTTGAAGCACTGAAATCACGTATTCCTGAGGCACAGTTTATCTACGAACCGGGATGTGACCGCACTTCCAACATTGCTTTGGAAAGCGTATTCCACCAATGCAAAGTTAATGGAAAGACCGGATTCAAAGCAACTTACTGGAATAACCCTTCACTTAAGGGTGAACCTGCAGCCGTTACACAGGTCAGCACGCCTTTCCGCTTCATCACTACCGGAGGAACCACATTTGCTTCAGGGGTAAATATCCAAGATTTCTCAGCGCATTATGAGACTGTATTTACTCCTGAAAAAACGGAAGATATCGGCTTCTGCTTCCAGTCACACGGTGCCGTACGCCTTTCTGTCAATGGAAAAGAAGTAGCCAAGAGCCGCTTCATGAAAAACAACGACAAGATTTATACCCTGCATGCTGAAAAAGGAAAGTCATATAAACTGGATATTGAATTTGTATTCGACAGCAAAGACCGTGCTGCCTCTTTGGAATTTGACATGGGACGTGACGCTCCGGTGAACTTGGAAAAGTCAGTAGAACGAGTAAAAGATGCTGATATTGTAATCTTTGCCGGAGGTATATCTCCCTCGCTCGAAGGAGAAGAAATGCGCGTTACTATTCCTGGATTTAAAGGAGGCGACCGCACTCACATCGAATTACCGGAAATTCAGCGTCAGCTCATCGCACGGCTAAAAGCAGCCGGTAAACGGATTATCTTTGTAAACTACTCGGGATCGGCAGTAGCCCTCACACCGGAAACCCAAAACTGCGAAGCAATCCTTCAGGCATGGTATCCGGGACAAGCTGGAGGAACAGCCGTAGCCGATGTATTACTGGGTAACTATAATCCTTCAGGAAAACTGCCTATTACTTTCTACAAGAATACCGAACAGCTTCCTGACTTTCTCGACTATTCTATGAAAGGACGTACCTACCGCTACATGGCGGAAACTCCGCTCTTCCCCTTTGGTCACGGACTTAGCTATACCACATTCAGCTATGGAAAAGCCAGATTAAGTACTTCTACACCTAAAAATACGGAGAATATAACTCTTACTATCCCAGTAAGCAACAGTGGAAAATACGATGGAGAAGAAGTAGTACAGGTGTATATCCGCCGTCCGGACGATATAGAAGGACCATCGCATACACTACGAGCCTTCAAACGTGTCAACCTGGAAAAAGGAGAAAAACAAGAAATAACACTGACGCTTACTCCCGAAAGTTTTGAATGGTTTGACACCACAACTCACACCATGCGCCCGATGAAAGGTAAATACGAAATCTTATACGGAGGTACGTCAGACAGAAAACAATTACAGAAACTGACTCTTACCCGTATGTAATTAACTACAGAGTTCTTTAATATTAACTTAACACATAAAAAACATTTCACTTTTAATAAAACATCCATACAATTCGTTATAAAATAACATCTAAATATAAAACTATGAAGAAAAAAATTCTATTTTTTGCTCTTATGTGCCTCATCTTATGCCATGCCCACAGTCAGACCATATGGCATCAGCCAGCCGTAAAAGAAAACAGTCAGATTGAAGGATATTTCTCATCTTTGTTAAACATTACCCGTGTAGAATTTGACAAGCATGAAACTCGAGTATATATGCATGTGTCCTTACGACCTGAACTTTGGATACGCTTTTCGAAAGATACCTACCTAAATGCAGAGGGAAAAAGTTATGCCGTAAAAGGTTGTGATGGATTGGAATTAGGCAAAGAAACCTTTTTAGCTCCAGACGGAAATGCAGACTTGGTTTTTCATTTTGAACCACTACCTAAAAATATCCGTGAATTCGATTTTATAGAAGGTCATGAAACCGACGCATTCAAGCTGCTAGGAATAACAACAATAGAAACTCAAGCCAAGCAACTTTTCCCTTCTAACTGGAGAAATGTGAAAACCGGCACATGGGACATTTCTTTTTATGATAAGTTTGCCATTTATGACTGCCGCTTTTGGAACTACAAACAAAAGAAACAGCATAATGACCAATATGAGTTTCTGCTCGAAAATGAAGGAAAAGAAATCAAAGTAAAAGTCGAAAAGTGCAAAAAGACGCATCGCCAAATTACAGTTGACGGGCAAAAAGCTGAATACGAGATAATCAACAGCATCACTCTGCCCGATTATCCGAAGCCCGATACCCGAACTGGCTTCAAAGACAATGGCTATCAGACGAATGACACCATTCACCTGATAGGTTGGCTGCGGGGAATGCCGGAAAATATGAAAAAACAAAGTGATGAATACACCGTGAATTATACCAACATACTGATAGACCAGCAAGTCGGTGTTACAGCCAAGCTGGACTCATTAGGACGATTCCATGCGAAAATTCCAGCACTCAATTCGGTTGAAGTGTTCAATGACTGGGGAAGAACTTTTGTGCGTACCACATTGGAAGCCGGCAAGACCTATTTCCTCTTGTATGACATGAAAGGAGGACATAAAATCTTCATGGGAAAAGATGCCCGTTTACAAAATGAACTGCTGGCTTATCCTATTCCATGGAGCAATTTTCATCCCGAAAGACAGGAAATGGGTAAAATAACAGCCGATGAGATTTTGGAAAGATACCAATCTCATCAAGAGAAATATCTGAAAGAACATAACCGACTGGTAGAAGCCCACCCTTTACTATCCACACGGTATAAGATTTACAGTATTCAGCACTACAACTGCGGACTGGCAAGTTCGTTGATGCAAGCCCAATTTTATGTAAAAGACCGCTTTATTCCGAAACACTATCTTGACTACGTCGAACAACTACGAGATGCCCTGCCAAAACCCTATACACTGATTCGAGATTACAGCCACATGCTTCGAGACTACATAGATGAACATGCTTCAAAAAAGAAAATAAATGCAGATATGGATGCATCGCTTATCAGGCTAAACATGATGACGGAAACAGCTAATGAATTAGGCATGGAGCAGTCGCTGAAAGACATACTTGCCACAAGTGAAATCATTCAATGGTTGGAATACACTGCCCAACCGATGAATTCTCATCTGATAACATTCGCAAAAGAGCATATCAAAATGGAAGCTGCCCAAGCAGCTTTAAAACATGAAAACGAAAAATATATGGCACTCGAAAAAAAAGAGCTGAGATACGAAAGCAGTTTACACAGCAATGATGAAGTGGCCGGCATTAACGAAGGAGAAGATATTCTCCGTAAACTGCTTGCCCCTCTAAAAGGAAAAGTCGTACTGATTGACGTATGGGGCACTTGGTGCGCTCCTTGCAAAGAGGCTCTTTCTCATTCGCAAGAAGAATATGAACGACTCAACAAATATCCCATTGCCTACCTGTATTTGGCCAATCGGAGCAATGACAAAACGTGGAAAAACGTGATCAAACAATATAATGTCACCGGAGAAAATGTCCATCACTACAATTTACCGGCACCGCAGCAACAAAAAATTGAATCTTTTCTACAGGTACACAGTTTCCCTACCTATAAAATTGTAGATAAACAAGGAAACATCTTAGACATAAAGGTAGATGCAAGGTCATTAGATACACTGGAAAAAATCGTAAAAAAACTCAGTGAAGAATAAATTCTTTTTGATTTTATTCAAGTTTCACAGACTCGCGTCCAAAACCACAAGTTTATTTCAGCGGACAAAACTGCTGAATACAAAATTTTGTTTCTTTTTCAAAGCAGAAAAACGACAGTCCACACTGACGGATTATGCAATTCACCAACATGGAGCATATAATTCGCTTCATAAAACAAAACCCAAAAGACAGCAAAACTTTCCCCAAAAAGTAACGAAAAAAATAGAAGCGAGAATCTTTATTGAAATAAAGGCTCTCGCTTTTTATCAATTTTCTAAATATCCTCCGTTATCAACTTGTTATTCGGAAAAAAGACAGAATCTTAAGAACCTTGAAACAAGTTTACCACAGCATAAATTCAATCCCATCCGTTAGCGTTTTACTTCTTGGGATGAATATCCAGCTTGACCGGATGAATCATATTTTCCGGACTAAGAATCGTATCTAAATCTTCCTTGCTCAAGATGCCATGCTCCAATACCAGTTCATACACACTGCGTCCGGTTTCAAGAGCCTCTTTGGCAATCTTGGTAGAATTCTTATAACCGATAACCGGATTCAAGGCTGTTACGACTCCAATACTATTATGCACATTCGCTTTACAATGTTCTTCATTAGCTACAATACCATCCACACAACGTGTACGCAACGTATCCATTCCGTTAATCATCAGGTCGATTGACTCGAAACAACACTGTGCCATAACCGGCTCCATAGCATTCAGTTCCATCTGAGCAGCTTCACCAGCCATCGTTACACAAAGTTCATTTCCTATCACTTTATAACAGATCTGATTCATCACTTCAGGAATCACCGGATTTACCTTACCTGGCATGATAGATGAACCCGGCTGCATGGCAGGCAGATTAAATTCACCCAAGCCACAACGAGGACCACTCGCCAACAGACGCAAATCGTTGCATATTTTATTCAGTTTCACAGCCACACGTTTTAATGCAGCGGCATACCCCACCATACATGACGTATCAGAGGTAGCCCCCACCAAGTCATCTGAAAGACGATAAGGCAACTGAGTAAGCTCGGCTAACGCGGAAACACATTTTTCGGCATATCCGGGCTCAGCACAAATACCAGTACCAATAGCAGTAGCCCCCATATTGACCGTAAGGAAATCTTCGGCAGCTTCGTTCAGGTGAGTAATTTCGTTTTTCAAGATGCTGGCAAAGCCGTGGAAAGTCTGTCCGAGTGTCATCGGAACAGCATCTTCCAACTGCGTACGCCCCATCTTGATAATATGTGCAAAAGCCTCTCCTTTTGTGTTAAAAGAATCTATCAATGCCTGCAAATGAGGAATCAAGCGTAAATGCGACTCGTAAAGACCGATATGAATCGCTGTAGGATACGCATCATTCGTTGACTGCGCACAGTTTACATGGTCATTAGGTGAACAATACTGATATTCTCCACGCTGATGACCCATAATTTCAAGAGCACGGTTTGCAATCACTTCATTGGCATTCATATTCGTGGTAGTTCCCGCTCCACCTTGAATCATATCAACCGGAAACTGTTCGTAATGTTTACCATCAATAATTTCCTGACAAGCTTCAATAATGGCATGAGCCTGTTCCTCAGTCAGCAAGTTCAGTTCACGGTTCGCCTTGGCAGCTGCCATCTTGGTAAGCGCCAAGCCTTTTATAAATAACGGATACTCATTGAGATGAAACTTGCTGATAGGAAAGTTTTCAATACCTCTCAGTGTCTGCACGCCATATAAGGCACTTGCAGGAATTTCACGAGAACCAATCAAGTCACTTTCTATACGTACAGCTGCTGTTTCTTTTGTTTCCATAATCTTCTTTTTTTAGGATGTTATCTTCTTATATGACAAAGATAAGTTCTATCATTTTGAAAACAAAATTTATTTCATATAATATTTTTATAAAAGATAACCCACAGTTATACTCAGGTAAGCTCCAAACGAGTGTTATTTTGTTATTTTTACATTTTTTCTTATTCTTTCTTTTTTCAGTGAAAAGACAGGCAAGTAGAAAAATATACCGATAACCGACATAACCAGTCCGCCAATTGTACCAGCTGCCAACGGAAACCAAAAACCCTCTTTCTCCTCACCTATCATAAAAGGAATAAATCCCAAGATAGTGGAAACTACCGTAAGAAAAATAGGAATAATTTTCACATTCCATGCTTTCGTATAAGCACGTAACGGAGCCAGATGAGGATAACGCCGGCAAATGGCATTAAATTCATTCAAAATATAAATACTGGCATTTACCGTTATACCACAAAGCAACACAAACGAAGCGAACCCCCCTTGATCAAAATTCAATCCGAAAAGATAAAATGTCAAGAAAACCCCAATATATGAAATCGGTATCACAAAAATAATAGCCAGAGGCTGTTTAAGTGAGTTAAACAAAATAGATGAAATGAAAAAAATTATGGCAATTACAATCAGCAAGAGCAAGTATTGACGTGAGTTATCACTTCCCCAACTCCAATAATAATCTTGATTTTCGATTGTGTAGCCCATAGGCAATCGTTCCTTCATTTCCTCAATATCCTTTTTCAACAGTTTTCTACCCTGCTCACTCGAACCGATATACTCATATTGCAGACACAACACATATTGCTGATTCTCTTTTGCCACCTTTTTAGGAGCTTGTTCTTTGGCAAGTCCAGCCAAATCAGAAAGTTTATACATCCGGCCATTCACCTGAAAAGGCAACTCAATCAATCCCCATACATCATAATCTTTACTTTGCTCTGATGACAAGCGAAGATACTCCAAGTGATTTTCGTGAATCACTGTGCCTACAATCTGGTTTTGCATAAAGATAGGACGCAACACACTGAAAAGCATTTCTGCTGTAAGATTTTCCTTTGCCATCCGCTCCTTGTCAAATTGTAGAAAGAACTCTGTATAGTCATCTTTCCAATATGAAAATTCCGAATTAATTATTACCTCCTTGATACGACGGTGAGAGAGCAGCTTTTTCTTCATCTCATCAGCCCAGTATGCTAACTCATCGTAATTATAGCCAAACATTTTTACCCGAAAACTGCCAGCCGACTCTCGCACATCATTACTAAAACCTTGATCCTGCAAACCATATACACTCCAACTTCCTCCTCCTAAAGTAAGAGCCTTGCTAACAATGTTCGACTTTAACACATAAGGAAAACCACTATGCTGAAACTCTTTTTTAAAAAAGATCTGAATATAAGCATGACGGGCATCATATATCGACGTCTGAAATTGTTTGATTTCCTTAAACTCACTTAAGTAAGTTTCCATCTTCTTTACCAATACATTCATCTGCTCAAGTGTACTTCCGTTAGGCAGCGTAGCATTAACCGAGAGCACCACTTCTTCTTCTCCCCGCCCGAAATAACTGCCATCATAAACCTTTTCTACAAATAAACGCAATGTACCTCCTAAAGCCTTATCGATTATCGGCTTTATGTTTTCCTTATAAGTAGAATTATCAAACACATCATTATACCATTCTGCCCAGTTTCCTTTCTGCTCGGCATTTTCAATCTTTTCCGGAATCAGAAACACCGGAAGTCCGAAGGCCAATAACAACAACAAGCAAACAAAAACCCTGAAACGACACAAACCAAGAATCATATACCGATAAAAGCGAGTAAACCCAACCGTCCATCGCTTCAGCCGCAAACGAAGCTTCTTTGGTTTTCCCCGCTGTAACTTAATCTTATCAATCATTGAAGGCACAAAAAAGAGTGCCACCAGCAGCGAAATAGCCAGATTGATAATCACTACAGCAGCAAAATCTTGCAAATTAAGTCTGATTTTATCTTCAAGGAAGAAAATAATTACCAACGCCCCAATAGTAGTCAGTGTAGCGGCAAGTATAGACATGAATGCCTTTAAATTATGCCGTCGCAAAATATGATCGGTCATCACAATCGTGTTGTCAATAACCAGATTCAAAGATATGGTAATTCCCGCCAATGAATAAAGCTGTATTTCCAATCCGAAAAAATAATACAATATAGCTGCCACTAAAATATTAACCGAAAGGCTGGTTACGATAAGAAACAAATAACGGAGGTTTCGGGTAATAACAGCCACAAACAACAATAAAATAAGCACCGTTATAGTCGTACGGAAATAAATAGTATTCAGCTCTTTAGAAATATATTCAGTAGCATCATAACTGATATGCACCTCATACCCCACAGGCATTTCCTGCTGTATCTGCGCCATCACTTCATGAATCTGCTCAGCCAAGGCCAACTGATTCGCTGTTTCCTCAGCAGTAATAGAAAGGTAGATAGAGTTTAATCCATTAATACGAAAGTAACTCACCGGTTTTTCTTCAGCATGTGTCACCTTTATCAACTTATCTAAAGACATCACTCCTCCATCTCCCGTCTTTACCTGAATATGAGCAGGGTTAAATTCAGACTCTTCACCTGTTGAAGAACGCATCAATCTGAGCCATTCTCCATCTTCATCCATCTGGCAGATTCCTAAAAATTCCTTGTCGTAATACTCCTGAATAGCCTGTCTGATGCTATTTACAGATACATGTAAGCGCTCCAGCTGACCATTGTCATAAATCAACCTCCACTCCATTGGAGTAGCCCCACTTAACTCCACTTTATAAATACCTTTAACTTGAGCCAATGCCGGTTTGATTTTTTCTTCCCCATAACGTTGAATCTCAATAGGAGATGCAGGTGCATTCAGCGTATATGTCATAAATGCACGTGAAGCCTGGTCGTCCGACCGCTGAGTAGAAATTTGCGGATAACTTACTCCGTCGGGCAGCTGCGACCAAATCTGGCGAATTAAAGTTGACACTTCGAAGCGAGTTGCATCAATATCAGCATGCTTGTCAAGCTCAATATTCAACCAGCCTCCACCATTATCCGAAGTAGAATAAATATTCCGTATGCCGTTTACACGTGCAAGCATACTCTCCAGTTTCGAAGTCACTTCCGATTCTATGACCTGTGCTGAATTACCCGGCATGGAAAAAGAAACCGACAATCCCGGCATGGAGTGAGAAGGCGACAACTTGACAGGAAGCAACGGAATCAAAGCCAAGCCTACCAATGAAAGGCATACAAAACTTACAATTAAAGTAAATGACGAAAAAGTCTTTCTTCCTTCTTTAGCATTCATCGATACATTCCGTTTTCAAAATCAAACAGTTCAGACAAAGAAGTTCCCGACTCAAAATCATGCAAAGTCAGCTTTCTTATCTTGTAATAGTTCAACCAATAGTTCTGCAACGCCTGGATATAATTTTTCTGCGCTTCTTGTTGGCGATTTAAGGACAAAGTCAGACTATTCACATCCGCTTTTCCGATAATAAAGCGCTTCCGCGTCTGATCATACGCCAACTCAGCCAGATCAAGTGCTTCTTCTGCACTTGCAATCAAATCTTGCTGTACACCAAAATCACTGACAGTCATAACCACATCCTCCTCCAAACTGATTTCTTCCTGACGCGCAGCAATTTTCACCACATTCAAGTTATTCTTTGCCATATTATATTTTCCCTTTCTCACTCCCCAGTCAATCAAAGGAATAGAAACACTGACTGAAACCAAGTCCTGTTGCAGCAAATTCTTATACGCAGCACGAATATGATCTGCCACTTGATTAAAACCAACACTTGCATTAAAGCTGGCATTAAATCTTGATTCCTTTTTTGTTTTATCTACATCACGTTCAGCTTCCAGTATATTTTGCCGTTGCTCTAAAAAAGTGGGATTATTGGCTTTAGCCCATCCTAAAGCCTCATCAGCACGAATCTCAATATACCTCGGACGAGACGGAAGATCAAGTTCAAGAACCGTATTTTTATCTAAATTCAAGAATGTAGCCAGTGCCGACATCGCACGTTTCAGCGAAATCTCTGCATTTTTAAACGTATTCCGAGCATTTACTTTATCCAACTGCAAAGTCAGCAAATCAGCTTGCGATATGGCAGCAATCTTCTGCCTTTGCACTCCTATGGCATACAATGTATCAGTCGTAGCCAAGTTATCCTTGGCCAACTTATAATCCGCCTGCGCCATAGCCAACTGAAAGAAATAGTTGACAGCCTCTTCCGATACTTGCTCAGTATTATAAATAAACTGTTTCTTGACCTTTTCAAACTTCAGCGGTTCTATCTTCCGTTCCCAACGGAAAGCATTATACCCTAAGAGATTCTGCTGATATCCTACCCGAAACGGAACTGTAGAAAACTGTGTCGATTTAGTATCACCGAAATTACGCATATAATCCAGTTCGGTATCAATATAAAAAGTACCTCCCAGCCAGTCAAAATTCTGCGCCAAGCTCAATGCTCCGGTAGCACTGAACATTTGCTGTGCACGATACACATCAACATCGGCATTCGAATCATAGCGCTGCGTGATATTCCGGTAATATTGAGCAGGGGTCAGATTCAAAGTCAAACTGGGCAAACGATTTGCCTTGTAAGTACGGTACTCCCAATATCCCGAAAGATACATATTCTGATAACGGAAAGCCGATAAAGAACTGTCATTAGCCATTTCGATGGTCCGCTTCAAGGACAACCGTAATGACTGCTGAGCCTGCATTCCTGCCGACCAAAGCAGAAAAAGCAAGATTATACTAATACTTCTTAATTTCATGTTTTCTATAAATAAACCAATAAATCAATGGAATAACAAACAAACTGATGATTACCCCCACCATCATGGAACCAATCATAGCAATAGATAACGGCCGTTGCAATTCAGAGCCCATATCGGATGTAAACAACAAAGGCACCATGGCAAACACCGTAGTCAGTGTCGTCATAATGATGGCACGCAACCTACGCCTTCCAGCCGTATGGATAGCTTCCAGCAAAGGATATCCTTCTTTCCGGAGTTCATTAATACTGTCAAGCTTCAAGATAGAATCATTCACCACAATACCACACGAAACAATGATACCGATAGCCGACATCAAGTTCAGTGTATGCCCGAATACCCACAGACACACCAAAGCAAAAGCTGCATCCATCGGAATTTCCGCCAATACAATCAAGGGTTGCAAGAAACTCTCAAACTGCGCGCAGAGAATGAAATACATCAGCAATACTGAAATCAGCAGAATGACAATCAATTCTTTCATCATCTTTTGGTTCGAGAAAAAACTGCCGGCAAAATCCACCTCCCACTCTCCGGTTTCACGCACCGTATGCTCCACCTTTTCTATTAATTGAGGAGCATTGTCCACCTCATAAAAACTCAAAGGAATATATTCACCGTTACGTCCTGCCGTAATACTTTTCAAGTCTTCAGCCGGCACCACGGTCACCAGTTCACGTAACGGAATATAGTTTTTTCTTCCTCCTTGTTCCGAAGAAGCCGTTTCCACTAAAGTTTCCGTCAACACCTCACTCACCGTTTTATCATTACCGGCAATGGCTATGGGCAGATACTGCTGATAAGAACGGAGTGTAGAAACTTTATTCTCTTTAAACGCCGTGCGAAGTACCCGTATCACTTCATTATAGTCAACCCGATAAACCAATAATTTATCCCTATTCACCACCAGATTAATCTGATTCCGAAACGAAACCCCTTCCGGCTCCATCCCCGTAACCCCGGCAATACGCCGTTCCAGCCCCCTCAAATCTTCAGGACGTGGTGCATGCGCCTTATCCACAGCCTGAAGCTGTGCCACCACATCCGCCTCTCCGGTTACAAACAACTTTTCAAAAATCGTAACCGGCGGCGAGCAAGTTACTACTGCCATCGGATATTGCCGACGAAACAAAGCCCGTAATTCCTCTTCCAAAGGTTTGATTTGAGAAAACTTTTCCGTTTTGAAATACAATTCTGCTTCCGTAGTCGAAAGTTCCTGATCCGAATTCAATACATAATCTTGCATACCCACATACGCCGTATGCTCCATCACCTTACCATCCACCTGCTTCAACAACCCATCTATTCTCCGGTTGTTCTCATCCACGTGAATATTCTCGTTCCATTCCACCCTCACAATCAGTTCATTCTGATCTATTTTAGGCATACGTTCCTTATCAAGTATGCCAAACATCAGCACACACAGCGGAATAGTAAGCGCACTTCCCACCAAGCAGATACGTTTGTGAGCAAACGCCCATTCAATACCAGCATCATAAAAGCGCTCCAACCAGTCATTCTTCAGTATTTCCTTAAAGTTAGCAGTCAGCCAATTATGTTTCCGCATCGCAATACGGAAGAACAAAAAATAAAGCACCGGCAGCAACATGATTCCCGTAAAATACGATACCATCAGTCCGGCCGTGATAGAAAACGCCTGATCCATGAAAATAGCTCCTGCGATGCCACTCATAAACACCAGCGGAACAAACACCGCAACCGTGGTCAGCGATGAGCTCAGCATCGGAGTAATCATCTCTGTGGTTCCCGCCACAGCAGCCCGTTTCAGAGAAAGTCCCCGATCACGATATTGCGTTACATTCTCAGTTACAATAATCGCATTGTCAATCATCATTCCCACCGCCAAAATCAAGCCCGACAGAGAAATCACATTCAGTGAAATCTTACAAATATAAAAAAAGAAAAAAGTAATCACCACCGAAGTCACCATCGTGATACCAATAACCAACGGCGAACGGACATCTCCGATAAAAAACACGGCAACAATAAAAATAAACAGAAATCCCAACGTAAAGTTCTGCTGAAGATTCGAGATAGTATAATCCAGCAATTCTGTCTGATTCCGACTGATGGAGAACTCAATGTCCGGATAAATCGAAGCAAAATAATCCGTAGTTTTACGCAGTTCCTCTTTCAGTTCATCCATATTCTCATCCGACTGTTTGATAATGGCAAGCGTTACTGCCCGTTTCCCTCCGGCAAGCGAACGTCCCATTTCTTTTTGAGAAACCAGACGTACCTTACATAAATCCTTCAACTGCATCATCCGCTTCCCTTTATTCAGCCAAATATTCTCCACATCTTCAGGTGTACGAAGCAACGAAGCAATACGAATGTTATATTCATAATACCCATCCCTCACCAACATACTTCCCGGCTCCACATTATTGGCAACCAATGTATTCTCCAAGTCGGCTATGGTCAGTTCCAGTCCCGCCATTTTCTCCGTATCAGGAATAATCTGCAACATTCTTCCCGGCACTCCGGTTATATCCGCCATTGCCACTTCAGGCAATTGTTCAATGCGACGCTTCACCACATTATCAGCCAGTTCGCACAATCCAAGGAAAGCCTGCTCATCCGTCGGTTCATAAGGTTTATCTTTCTTCAATGTCATGTTCAGATAAAACACCGGGATATCAGTCGCACTTGCCTTGATTGCTTTAGGACGTACAGCTTCTTTAGGTAAACTATTCATGGCTGCATCAATTTTTTCGTTTACTTCAATAAAAGCCAAATCCGTATTGGTTCCGAAATCAAAAGAAAGCCGGATTATCCCCGAACCATCACGGGTTTCACTGCGCATCTCACTCAGTCCCGACACCTGCAGCAGTGCACGGCGCACCGGAGCCACCATGGTATTCTCCATTTCGCGCGCTGAAGCGTTTTCGCCTGTAAGCTGAATGGTTATCTGTGGAATATCAATATCAGGTAGCAGCGAGACAGGCAAAGAAAAATACGTCACCAAGCCAATAATAAAACAAGCCGTAAATGCCATCAGTACGGCTATGGGACGCTGAATTAAAAACTTAACCATATAATTCTACGTGTTTTATTTAGTTTTATTTTCCAATCACCTTCACCGGAGCCTCATGCGCCAGATTCACATTCCCGGTCACAATCACCTCAGCCCCTTCTTCCATTCCGTCTCCCGAAACCGTATATTCTGTCATGTTTTCTAACCCCGTCTGCACATAATTCCACATCGCTTTTTCCCCATTCAAGGTAAACACCACCTGTCTTCCTGAGCGGAGCACCACAGCCGTTTTCGGAATAACCAACTGCCCTTCGACCGAGCGTTTCACACTCACCCTCACATTCATCCCGTCAAACAGTTTACCGGCTCCATCCACCTTAGCCTTCACCCGTACCATTCCGTTCTCATCAACCAGCGGATTGATTTCCGTCACATATCCCTTACACGAAGCCACAGTTACTGCATAAGGCATAACATCCACCTTATCCCCCCGTTTCACTAAAGGAAGTTCACTTTCGAGTACCGTAAACTCCACTTCCATCGCCTTCGCTGACAAAATACGGCAAAAAGGTTCTGAAGTATTCGGCAGATTATACTGCTTGCCAAACAGATTTGCCACAATTCCATCAAACGGTGCTTTCAGTACCGCCTGTTCCAAATCATACTGTGCCAGTTCATAATTCGCCTTACTCTGCTCATACCCACTCTTCACCTTAGCTAACTTCATCACATCTTCAGGCACCGATTCCGGTCGGTCGGGCGCATACCCCTGTCCAATCAGCACATCCTGCATTTCCAACGTAGACTGATCGAGAGCATTCTTTGCCTGCGCCAATTTATTCTCAAGCGTAAACAAATTCAGCTCCGCTATTTTCTGCCCTTTCACCACCCGGTCACCATTCTTTACATATACTTTGGCGAGCGGCTCAGTCACAGTGCGGAAACTTAAATCAGCATATTCACACGCCTGAATTTTCCCATTACTCACCAGTTCATGACTGAACACCTGTTTCTTCAGTTTCATTATCGTCACCTCATTCGCCAGTTCCGGCAATACGGTTTCCACCCCTTCTTTTTCCTTCCAATCTTCTTTTTTCTCCTGACAGCCAGCCAAGCAGGCAACCATTATCAAAATACAAACATTCTTTCCTCCCATGAGTTTTCAAGTTTTAATCATAAAATTTAAGGCTGTAAGTTTGTGTTTTTATTTTAATAGCTATGGGTCTATCAATCTATGAATAAACAATTCTTTTGACAAGCTGATTCATAAATTAAAAACTCATGAACCCCCAAACTCACAACACAGCAGGTTCTTTTTAATTAGCCCAAAAATAATTATTTTACACTTATTATCATTCTATTTTCCAGTTAATTTATTTACATTTTATAATTTTCCGTACTTCATCTCTCATCTGCCTGACCGCTTCCGAATTTACTTTCGGCTCCTTGCCAAGCACAGATTTGGCAGCACGATACAATTTATCCGGCTGATAAAAATCTTTTTCCGCATATAGTTTCACCAACAGATAATAGGGATAGATACGCCCCGGCAGTCGATGGACGGCACGCCAGTAATAACGCTCAGCTTCCTCATAATCTTCCGCCCCCTGTGCATTCCGCCCCAGTACATTCAATATCATCGGGTCACCGCTGTATGCCAAAGCCTTTGTCAGTGCCTCTTCCGCCTCGACAGTGCGATGCAGTTTGTACAGCGAACGCCCATATTCAAACCAAAAATCACCATTCCAATCCATCTGTTCCTTCAAGTTTCCATAAGCCTTCGCAGCCGACTCATACGCCCCCGCATGATAAAGCATCCTCACCCGCGACCATGCCGCAGCAGCCTCCGCCCTTCCCTGATGCGTCTTATAAACCATCCATCCTGTTACAGCCACCGCCACCGCCATACCGATAACAGCCATTCGGCACACCGATCCATACTTCTTCTCCGATATACAGCCGATAGCCAATGCCAATCCCATCCCCAAAACCGCAGCCACCAGTCCGGGAATATGAAACGGATAAGAGAAAAAAGCAAACACCATCCACGCAAGCATTCCACCACCCAGTCCACTCCGTTTCTTGAAACCATCCACCAACAACACAAGACCGACGACCAAAACCATTAACAACAAGCCCCAGCGTCCTTCTGCCGCCAGCTGTACATATTCATTAAAGGCAAAGTCGGGCGTACCTGCCACCCGTTCTTCCACCTCCGTATAACCTCCACGCGCAAAATACCGTTCCTGTGCCTCACCGTAAAGCGATGAAAAAGTGCGCCAGCCCGATTCCCGGCAAGCCGGTGCTTCAGTCAATGCCACCTTCCAGATAAACATCCGCCCGTCTGCCGAATCTTTCTTCAACAAATACAGCACCGCTCCTGCCAACACCATTCCTGCCAATCCTCCTGCAACCAGAACCTTCCGGAACCTTATTCCGCACACCGGCCATTTTCCTCCCCAATGCGCAGCAAGCACATAGAGCGTTCCGGCTCCCGTTGCCAGCCAAGCAGCCCGGCTCATGCCAGCCGGAAGCACGCAAAGCAACAACATGACAGCCCCATACACTCCGTAGCGAAGCGCCGTCCGCATCCATCCCTCACCTTCCTGTAAGCGGAAGCCCAAAGCCTCATGAAGTACAATCGGGAAAACTACAGCCAAATAGCCGGAATAAGGTCCCGGATTATAAAACGTACCGGTCAAAACAAAAAGCGAATGATTCGATGCACACAGTCCGAAAACCTGACACAGCCCCCATCCTGCCTCTATCACTCCGAACCCGATTAATGTCCATATCAAGACTCGCGGAAAAACCGACAGCAACCCCGGCTTCACCACCGCCCACAACAATAAAAAAGCCGCTACAGCCAGTCCTGTCAGTCCCAACCAGACCCATTGCTTCTCCAGCACATCGGGCGGCACGTTCCGGTCGGTTACAAACACCACGCCCAATGCCAACACCACAGGCAGCCACCCCAACCACGCCCCTACCGCTTTCATACCTTCTTTTATTCGATTGCTTTCCATATTCTGTTCCAATAAATTTGTCCTGTAAACCGGTCTTTTGCCTTCCATATCCTCACCGTTTTTCCCACAATATAACTCTCCGGCAGCAACCCCCAGTAACGCGAATCCTGCGAGTTATAACAATTGTCTCCTCCCATGAAATAATAATTTTCCTGAAAGCGATATCCCGTAATCCGCTTGCCGTTCAAGTAATAATTCCCCTCCCTGTAGACCAACTTTGCCCGCTGCTCCCATTCTATCAGGTTCCGGTAAACAGCATAATGCGTAGAGTTCATCCCCACCGAGTCACCTTTTGCCGGCACATACAGCGGTCCGAAGTCACGAACCGTCCACCCCAAAGCCGAATCACCGGGAAAAGCATAAAAACTATGATTGCGTATCATCTCATCCACCCCCCGTTTGCTTGCCAGCATGCGCGACAGACTTTTCTGCGCCTCCACATTACCCAGTGTACCTTCCACCCCACGCACCCGATAACAAGCATCCCGTATTTCCATCGTATCACCCGGCACAGCGATGCAACGCTTCACGTAATACAACATTACGTCGAACCCAATGCTGTCCCATCGTTCCGGATAAGGAAAGTTAAACACAAGCACCTCGCCCCTCTTAAACTTCTCCATCCCCGGCAAGCGACGGATAGAAAGCGGACGGTGATCTATTGCGTCCTCCAAGTCAAAAATCCGCGCCCCTTTCAGCACCTTGTTCACCAACACATAATCACCCGGTCGCAAAGTAGGCTCCATCGAATCACTGGGAATAGAAAACGAAGCAAAGAAAAACACCTGCGTCACCACCCGTAAGAGCATCCATGCCATATAGACACCGGCTGCTCCTACCACCATCTTATATCCGATTTGCCCATATTTTCTCCAATCCATTGGCTTAAGTTTTTAAGTTCGTATTTCAAAGTTACAAGGTAACGAGTTGACAAGTTGACAAGGCTTTAAAATGCCCGATTACTTGTTTTCTGATAGAAAAGCTTTATAAAGCATTATAAACCAACAAGTTGAGCACTCGCTAAACTTGAGTTAAACACCGTTTCCTTACCAGAACTTCTGCCTTCCCTCCACCATTTCAAAAATCCGTTCATCCTGCCCTTCCGTATGGTTACGCAGGTAGAGCAGCGCCCCTTGCGGAACTTCATATCTTAACACATCCCCGTCGGCAACCCGTCTGCCGAGCGAGTTCCATTTGCCCTTGCCGAAATAAAACAACTCAAAGCACTGACCCTCACGGACAAAATTTCCCCGGTTACGCGGAACATATACGATTTTCTCAATACACCGTGCCTGCCCCAAGTCAAGCCCTGCCCAGCCTCCTTCCGCATACTTATAGTCAAATGAGGTAAACGGGTCCCCATCGAACACATTCGTATACTCATGCGAACCGTCGTTATCATAACATCCCGGTGTACCGATAACCTTACCCGTAAGACGCACACTGTCATTACCCGACTCATACAGATACAATTCACCGATGTTACAATAACTCTCCTTTCCTCCCCGATAACGTACATATCGATATGCCTTATCCTGCCCTGAATACACCTCCGTAAACAAGCGGTAAGGAAATTCCGTAATATGGAAAAGCGTATCAGCCTCCCCAAAGTCACGGCGGTTACTTCCCTCAATCACACCATCAACCATCCGGTACACCAAGTCTCCAAAGTTTAAATTAAATTTACAATACACCTGTACCGGCTTTGGCACCATCTGCGGATGAAAGAAATCCAACTTGCCTGTCTCCTTATCAATGCGGAAAGGATCGGTCAGTACCTCCAGCCCGTCTTCTTTCCATACTGCAAGCACAGCAGCCACCCCACCTTCCACCTCATCAAACACCCCCCTCCCGTTTTCCGGAAAGGCGAAATCAATCGGAGTCCAGTTCATCCGACTAGACAGACAGAGATAAATCGGCTCTTCCGCCTCCACCCTCCGATACATCTGTTCCGCATCCACTTTGATGCGAAACGGTTTCATCGCATAAAATTGCGAAACATCCCTAAACAAAGGCGGACGAAACACCGGATGAAGCACCGGCACATGTCCAGCTCGCTCTATAAGCATCCGGTTCACTCCATACGTCACACGTGCCACTTTCGCCTTCACCACATCATGTTCCTTAGCCTTTGTCCACACCTTCGGTTCCGAGACATAGGTTTCCCCGTTTTTGTTGAGTGTAAAAGCCCAGAAATGCGAGGCATTATTATCTCCCCGCTGCATCGCCTTATCAATACCTGCCGGAATACCCAATGCCCGGAGCAGATAAACCACCCCGTCGGTATATTCACGGCAAGACCCCGACCGCCATTCCACGGCAGCAGCCCCTATATGCGGACCACCGGGAAACAGACTCGTCCACTTGAACGGTATTTTCCCCCATTCATCCATAATCGCCTGAGCAGCCACCAACGGATCTTCCGATTCGGGCAGGCAGCGGATGCTGTCGAGCAACGGATTATACTTCCGATACACCTCTTCCCGCCAGTCAGCCAAAGGCTCATCACCCACTCGGTATGGCAATATATATTCACAAAAATCATCGAATTCCACCTGTTTTCCCCAAGGCTGTTCGCGCCACACCCGGAAAGCAAAGTCAATATTCCGCACCAAGTAAGCCGAATCTATCTTCTCAATATCCCGCTTTCTCACCAATTCCCGCTCCGAAAAACCGCCGTCTGCCTTCTTCAACGAATCAACAAGCTGCTGTGCGTCATGATTCCCGTCGGCATAAATCTCAAAATATTTCCGGTATTTCGCCAAAGCCCGTCCTTCACTATATCCATGATAAGGCATATTTTCAATCAGGAAACAGGCTGCCCTATACTTCAAGCTGTCGCCCTCATAATGGCGTAACACCTTCACCAGCTCCTCCTTGTTCGTTCCGGCTGATGCAAGAGCAAATTCCAAGCGGTCATTTCGGGGAGAGCAGGAAGACACCAAAAACAAAACGACCAAACCAATCCAACAATTATTCATACAGATAAAAATATTCGTTACAATATCATTTTTATCATAGAAAAATCATCATTTACAGCAATAGCATAAAGCGTATTCTCTTTCTCATCCCCACAAATACGAACTATAGGAAATTGCATATTCAAAATCTTTTTCAACTTTAAATCATAATCATAAATAAAAAGAGAGCGAGGCAACATAGACATATCCCTAGGACCTTCCGGCTTCACCGGCTTTCCTTCCACTTGTTCATCCCGTTGCAAAAGCACTATAAAATCTTTCGTCAAAGCCATTTCCATGGCTCCATTCATATCTTCCGACAATTTCATTTTATTTTCAGAAAGCCTATATTCCAGTTTCCCTTTCAACTCCTTTTCCAAGCTCCATCCTTGCGTTTCCCATTTATAAACAGCTAAATAAGGAAAGCGCATCGCACTAAAAACCAATCGCCTTTCTTGCCTATTATAACCTATATTCCCTTGAAAAACATCATATCCATTTGCTATTTCTTCATGAATCGGACATATACCATTCTTATACCATTTACCATCCTTATAAGTCTCAAACATCCGTTTTTTTCCCGGATATAAAAGCAGTTTATCACCACCATCCCCTTGCAAAACACGAGTTATCCCCTTATCTTTTTCAAAACCGGAAACAATCTCATACAATGAATCAGTCTTGTTCTCCAGTTTATACAATATATCCAATGATTTATTTCCATCGGCTATACATAGCCCTCCATCAGGAGAAAGAGACAATAAAGGATAAGTAAATTCTTTCGGACCATTACCCACATTCCCAAATGTTTTCAGTTCTTTCCCGGTCTTTATGTCAACAGCATGAATAATCCCTTCAGATGAAAAAACATCATGCCAATAAACTATCCCATTCTGACATAGCATACTGCCTGGCATGCGAGAATAAATTGTATCAATTACGGTCTGATAGACCATATCATTAATGCGTATAATTTCTTCCTTCTTTGAATTTTGACAAGAAAACATTCCTAAAACAAAAAGTAATACGAGATATTTCTTCATAACAAATGTTTTAAATTAAGAATATGCCGAAACAAGCAACCTGAGAAAACGACAAATTGCTTAAAATTGAGTTTCAGCATATTCTAAATCAGTTATTATTTATTGTTGACGCACAGCATAAGAGTAGGTCAGCCCATTACATCCATAGCAACTCAGATTTTCCCAAGTAGCAACACAGCACGTAGATTGGGTGAACTCATCAGAACTTTCAGTATATGCCAAAGCTTCCACATTATCCAGTGCAAATTCTGATAAATCCATTTCTTCTTTTTGGGAATTATAAACTGTATAACCAGCTACTGCTATAAATGCGGCAACAAAAGCCGACTTTATAATTAATTTCTTCATTTTACTTGAATTATAAATGATTATTTTTTATAGCTCATCTCGCTGCGAAGCGGCAAATCCCCGATTTGCCCATCTTCTAAAAATCCGCTATCTCTGCATCGGTTATACCTCCTTATACATATGGGTTAAAGGTTAAACTTGGAGTGGAAAAAAAGAATCCCGATGTCAACCAAACAAAACGATTCCATTTTCCACTCTTTTTTACAATTTATATTTCAACAACACTGGAGGCTCTTGCACATTTTTCCGGGAAGCACAATAAAGATAATCTTCCTTACTGTCCACCGAAATTGAATAAACATAACGGTCGAATTGATAGCAAGCGACCAAATTACCACTATAATCCAGCTTAAAAACCTCAGTCGGAGTTAGGTTCATCGGGTCAAAATGCTCCGTTCCTTCATATAGCAGATAAACATGCTTATCTGTCAGCCAATAGTCCGTATAAGAACGGAGATCACGCTTTTCTGTAAACGAAACAAACGCCATCGGGAGATTCGACTGGACAGTTTCATACTCTGCCTTCATCCGGTCAGGACCGACAAATGTTGAAACCACATTCAGCGAGTCATCGTAAACAGAAATGACATCGCGATGCATGTCTGCCGTCCATAAACGACCGCTCTTCGGATTACGGAACAAAAGACAGCCGTTTACCGGAGCCGTAAAATATTTATACGACATCGGGGAATTACCCTGCTTCTCATTCTTGCGATAAACAGACAGCGGCGCAGAACATCCGTTATCGTAACGCTCATCCGGCGAATACCACATGTTACAGCCCACATAATGGTCTGCATCCCAATCACATACCTCCGAATTGCTTAACACCTCCGATGAATAGCAGAAAGAAGACAGCGGACGAAAACTATGGTCTTTCAGTAAAGAATCCAAACACACCGCATAACAAGTCTGCATCATACCGTCGGTCAGATAAAACTCCGGGGTCAAACCCGAATGAAGGTTTGCAGCACACGACAGCATTTCACCCGGACCGTTCCCTTTACGGATAAGCTGTGCTACCGGACGAAGCGTATTCAGTGAATACACCTCAAGCTGATAGTCGCATATCGGCTGGTTTGAAACTACCAACAGCGTATCGTTCATCACTCGGAAAGATGCCGGATATAAAAGACTGTCGATAACGATTTCTTGAACTTTGTCCAGCATTTTTGTTTCCTTAAAATCAGATCGGGTAAAGACCCGTTCGCCCTCCGGTTCTTGAGTCGAAGTGCAACTGCCCGCCAGCATAACAGCAGACAAGGCAGCACATAGCATTTTTACATTCATTTTCTTTATATCAGTTAAAGTTTTATCTTTCCAATAGAAGGTTCGGGTGCATTCAACATACAATAAATATATTCACCTTTTTCATCTATACAGAAACAAATCAATCTTGAATCGGTTTTTATTTTCCGAATTGGCTTTCCATCCCAATCAAACACCCATATTTCACTATTAAAAATATCCTTTTTATCTCGATACATCTGAGGAGTGTTCGAATCATATAGCATATATATATTATTCTGTGTTGCATAAATACGCTTTACACCAGTCTCAGTGTTCTCATCTGCCACAGCAGAAGCCCATTCTTCTCCTGCTCCATATTTATATTTATAAGGAGACAACAACTCCCTCTTATAAAGACTTAACTTACCATCTGAATACTTCCATAATTCAAACACATGGCTTGTAACACTTACCAATCTGGATGTTAAACGATTAAATCCAAACATTGATTGATGAAACATAAATTTGGGGAAATTAGGAATATCTTCCTCACCTTCATTATAATCAGGATAGTCTCCACCACGATAAACAATATTACCTTTATCATCCATTATCAGAAACCTACAATCTTCAAATCGCCCTGAAGCAATCCAATGATTTTCAGCTAATGGATAAATCATATCTATATCTGTTGAATAATGAACTGTGGTACTTAAAGGTTTCATTGAAAGCTTATTTGAATCAAACCCATATTCTTTTCCCCAAAAATGCCATCTGTTATAAACAAACATCGTAGTATCTGACAAAAAGAACTGTACAGGACTTAAAAACTCATCCGGTCCCTCACCTCTCGGCAATAATCTTTTTACATTATTAGAGTCATTCAAGTTATAACACCATAATAAGCTATCACCCTTAAAGTCAGAAACAAAAATCATATCACCTCGTTTTTCCATTTCCAATGGTATGCTTACAAATGTTTCAAATATTTTATCTACATTTCCTTGCTCTACATTGGGAAAATCAAATTGACTCCTTTGTGGGCTACAACTACACAAAAAAAACAATAAAATTACAATATATGGCATCTCAATAATCTTATTAAATCGGTCATGGCAAGCCATGACCGATACCTTTCTTTTTATCAGTTCTTCCCATAGACATCCATGTGCGCCCAGCAACAAATAGTATATCCTCCATAACAATAAACATTCGTAAATCCGGCACCAGTACCATGACAAACCCCTCCGCCAATATAAGATTCACGAGGAGTAGCCAAAGCTTCCACATTATCCAATGCCAGTTCAGACAAATTCATTTCTTCTTTTTGGGAATTATATGAAACGTATCCTGCAATTGCCGCAAAAGCTGCAACAAAAGCAATTTTTAAAGTTAATTTTTTCATGTCAAATAGATTTTATATTAATAATATTGTTAACTAAAACGCTGCGAAGCGACATATCCCCGATTTGCCCATCTTCTAAAAATCCATTATCTTTACATCGGTTTTACCTCCATCTTTATCAGGTTAAACTTAGAGTGGAAAAGAAGAATCCCGATGTCAGCCAAACAAAACGATTCCATTTTCCACTCTTTCTTATCTATTCACTTACTCCGCTGCTCCCATAACTGTAATGCGGAGCCGGGAAGCGGCGATATTGCAATAAACATCCGCCGTCTTGCGGAAATGCCCCGGATGCTCGGCTTCATAAATAATCCTAATGGAAGTCTCACCACCCACAGCAACGGGACGCTTGTCATACTCCACACGCGTACAGCCACATGAAGTGGTTATGTCATGAATGACCAGTGGACGGTTGCCCGTATTGCGGAGAACCACCTCCTGCGACTGAACTTCCGAGACGGGAAACTTCCCGAAATCAACCTTTGCTGTACTCAGTTCGGCAGCGGTCACCGTCTGGTTTTCCACAGGAGCCTCACCTTCGCCTTTCAGCAGACGGAGGTAAAGCGACTTCACCTCAGGATTATGCACCGGATTGCCTAACGCAACCACACGGTTGTCCGCATCGAGAAGAAAAGTCTGGAAAGCCATCTCTGCGGGGAAACAGTTCAGGCGGTTCAGTTCATCACCCTCATCGAAGCAGACCGGATAGGTAAAACCGTCACGACGGGTGATGTAACGCATTTCTTTCATGTCCTTCGGATGGAAATAGAACAGGAAAGGAACGCGTCCGCTTACCACCGAGTCTACCTCCGCCATCAGTTCTTTCCAGCGCGGAAGCTGGAGCTTGCAACTGGCACACCCCAATGAGTCGATATAAGTCAGCACCTTATAGGGAGAGTTTCCCGAAGGGCAGGAAACTGTATCACGCCCTTGAATGGTGAAGACTGAGCGGTCGGGGAAAACGATTTCCTTGCCGTCCCACTCTTTCACCAAGCGTGATATGCGTTCTTTTTCAGATTCTTGGCAGGAGAACAAAACTCCGGCAAGAAACAACAGACTGCAAATTTTATTGAACATATTCATAGTTTTTATATTAATCCATCCAAATCTAAGTATGCAAACTGAATTTCATCATTCAGGTTCAGATAAAGCCGGTTGGCCAACCCGTCATAACGCATACTGTTTATCTTATATCCTATATCCAAAGTCTTTATGTAAGAGCCATCCAGCCCAAAAACCAACAGACGGGTAGGATAATAAGCATCCGTATTGTTGTTTCCACCTGAATAAGAAACAATCAGATGATTTTTGCTATCAAAAAAGCCCTCACTATAATAATGATTACGCGTTGATTCACCCCATGAAGGACCATAAACATTACATTTCAAATTCCCGTTGAAATCACTGATGGTAAGCAAATCATAGTTATTATACAGCTCGGCTATCAGTCCGTACTGCTGCGATGAGGTATAAGTAATACGTTTACGCTCTATATCAGGATGATTATAAGAGATAGATACCATCTTGCCTGTCTGCATATTCCAGCGAGAAACAGACGGAACATAATCATTTACACCTATAGGAGCAATGGTACGACCAATACACAGTGTGTCACTGATATATTCATACTCGGAAGGAAAATTTGCTATATTCATAGTCAACTTAACTTCCGGAGTGTAATCAGGATCAGCCAACACACTGTCTATATCATAACTGAATATCTTCTGCTTGCCATGGTCACTTACATAAAACTTCTTGCTTTGCTCATCCACAGCGACATGGCCCAATACGGTAATTTCCGTCGGTCCCTGACCAAGAGGAGCCGTACTTGCCAAATGACGGAAACTGTTTTTATCGAATACATGAATCTGCTTGTCATATCCCCTATGGTCGGCAATCAGCAGATAATCAGCCAGCATATACATACGGGCATTATTGCCTATCAGAATGGAGTCTGTATCAAACTCCTTTAATCGATTATGCACATTTTCCACCTTATCACGGGTCGTCTGATACTTTTCTGTTGATGAGTTTCTTGTGCAGCTAAAAAAAAAGAAGCCCACATAGCAACATCCATAATCTTGTCATAAAAATTCCTCCTTATTTAATTTGTTCAATTACTTGCACCTATCATAAATAGCCGAAAGCTCAATACGTCTTCATCATTGTCCGGCTTTTTATAATGACTATCACTGATAAACAAGCCTTCCGAAGTTACATAATATAAATCAGACCGATAATGATTTTCAGGAAATAGCGTTTCACCAATAATATGAAAATCTTTGTCCAGAATAATAATAGAGAAGCGACTGCGTCCGGATTGCCATAAATCAGAAAAGCTTTCATCCAAGCTCAGGTTTTCACGAGGATAAACTATCCGATAATACACTTCACGATACTTATCATAAATTATATCCCCATAAAAAGGCTGTTCACACATTTGTTTTGTTGCCAGTTTAAAGTCTGAGGGAATCTTATCGGGAATATTCAATTCATCGATATACCGACTGCGAGCCGGAATCCGCCTTACCTGTTTATGATCTTTTGAAACAAGATAGAGGTCTTCATCAAAAGCAAAAGAATAAATAAAATCCCTTCCATTATAACAGCGGCTAACCTTGGTCTCTATGCCCAAAGAAGGAGAATTGTAGCCGGGGGAAAGCTTAGACGGATAGCAAAAATCAAATGCCTCAGCTCCTCCGGTCTTCAAATTGATTTTCATGCCGACAGAACTGTCAGTTACCATATCTTTTCCTAAACGGGGATTTACCGTTTGTATGCAATACAGTTCATCTTCAATCAAATACATCGGAGCTCCTGTTACTGAACGGGTCATAATAAAAGGATAGCCTTCATCATCAGAAATAAAAGGAATGACATTCTTCCTATGACCGGCACTATCAATCTGCGAAATTTCAGGAACAAACAAACTCGGTAAATAAATACAATCCCAATTTACCATCAAGACTCCTCCAACTTTGGGTCCGACACCATCTGCCCCCTCACGCTGATATACAATAGTCTTCTCTAATTTTTGACTAGACATATCATAAACATAAATTTCCGGAGCATTATTGCTTGCCATAACTAAATGCCCTTTACCATCTTGTTCCTCAAATATGGATAAAGACTTAATATACGAGGTCGTATTTTCACTCAAAACATAAGTAACTCTTGTATTTGTTTCTTGTAAATCTGTGATATAATGAGGCTTATTTGAATTACAGGAAACAAAACAAATGCAAACCACAAGCAACAGTAAACATTTATTCATAACATCTAAATATAAAATACCTAAGGTGCTTTCACACCTCAGGTACATAAAATGAAATATTTAAACTATAGTCCACAATAGCAACCTACCCCCGTTGTGTATTTTAAACATTCCCAAAAAGTAGTATCCATATGACAAGTATTATCACCATCCCATTCACCACGTGCCAATGCTTCAACATTAGCCATTGCCAAATCTGACATTTCAGCATCTTTTTGTGAATTATAAGCTGTATAACCAGCTGCTGCCACAAAAACAACAACAAAAGCTGCTTTTAAAATATTTTTCTTCATAATTATATCTTTTGAATTTTATTTTATAACTTGCTAAATTGTCTCCACTGCGAAGCGACAAATCCCCGATTTGCCCATCTTCTAAAAATCAAAGCTACTCCGCTGCTCCCATAACTGTAATACGGAGCCGGGAAGCGGCGATATTGCAATAAACATCCGCCGTCTTGCGGAAATGCCCCGGATGCTCGGCTTCATAAATAATCCTAATGGAAGTCTCACCACCCACAGCAACGGGACGCTTGTCATACTCCACACGCGTACAGCCACATGAAGTGGTTATGTCATGAATGACCAGTGGACGGTTGCCCGTATTGCGGAGAACCACCTCCTGCGACTGAACTTCCGAGACGGGAAACTTCCCGAAATCAACCTTTGCTGTACTCAGTTCGGCAGCGGTCACCGTCTGGTTTTCCACAGGAGCCTCACCTTCGCCTTTCAGCAGACGGAGGTAAAGCGACTTCACCTCAGGATTATGCACCGGATTGCCTAACGCAACCACACGGTTGTCCGCATCGAGAAGAAAAGTCTGGAAAGCCATCTCTGCGGGGAAACAGTTCAGGCGGTTCAGTTCATCACCCTCATCGAAGCAGACCGGATAGGTAAAACCGTCACGACGGGTGATGTAACGCATTTCTTTCATGTCCTTCGGATGGAAATAGAACAGGAAAGGAACGCGTCCGCTTACCACCGAGTCTACCTCCGCCATCAGTTCTTTCCAGCGCGGAAGCTGGAGCTTGCAACTGGCACACCCCAATGAGTCGATATAAGTCAGCACCTTATAGGGAGAGTTTCCCGAAGGGCAGGAAACTGTATCACGCCCTTGAATGGTGAAGACTGAGCGGTCGGGGAAAACGATTTCCTTGCCGTCCCACTCTTTCACCAAGCGTGATATGCGTTCTTTTTCAGATTCTTGGCAGGAGAACAAAACGAACAGTAAAGTAAAAAGAATACAAGAAACTTTCATCTTATCATTTTTCATTTTTAATTTAGCGAAAGTTTAAAAACAACATTATAAGATTACAAGCTGCCTTTCATTAAAAGAATAAACTTACGAACTCAAAACTAAAGCACTAAACACTTTATACCACTTTCTTCTCAAATCTTATTTATTTGAAGATTGCTTCCCTCTCCACACTAACTTCAGTCGTTGGAAACATAACTTATCATCACTATAGTCTGCACGTTTAAAGTGGCTTGTACTCAAATAAAGCCCGTCTTCGCGGACAAAGAAAATATGGTTCACATAAGTGAATGCAGGAAAACGGGTCTCACCCAACACCTTGAAGTCTTTACTTAAAATCATAATGGAAAAATCACCTCTCCCCGCATGGAGTATCTTCAAGAAATCCTCACGCGGATTGGTAAACTCCGTCTTCAAATGCACAATCCGATAATACACCTCCCGATAAGGGTCGTAGATGAGATGTCCGTAGGCGGGAAATTCACAATTCAATTTCAAGACCTGATTAAAATCATCCGGCGATTTTTTGAAATCAAGCTTCGGCAAATAACGGCTCTTTGCCTTATATTTTTCAATCCGTTTATGGTCCGGAGACACCTTATACAACTCCTCATCCATACAGAAAGAATAGACAAAATCCTCACCATTATATATGCGGCTATAAGTTATCGCCCCCTCTATCGTTTTACGCACATCAGCAGTCGATATCAGTTGCGGATGTTTCATCGGCAAAGAAGTTACCCGGTGATTCAGCGTATCAATGACAATACCCACCGGACTTTTTTCGACCATCTGATTTCCGAACGTATTATTTAATCTTTGAGGTACAAACAAAGAGTCTCCTCTAAAAACCAATTGCTGGTCATCTATATTCGTATAATAAGCCGGAACAGGACGATCTCCTTCTTCTGTCAAATCAAATAGAATTTTCTGTTTTATCTGCGCAGTCGTATCCGACAGATAAATAACATTTTGAGATATATTTGGAATATAAATATGATTAAAATCAGTCATATAATAACCAAACAAGTCACTTCCTATACCATTAGGACCTTCTGACTGAAAGACTATACGTTTTACCAAAATCTCTTTTAACAAATCATAAATATACAATGTACGAGTCCACATATTGGAAAACGTTAAATACTCGCAGCTATCTTCACAAAAAGTATATAAATTAAAAAGAGGTATATAAGCATCCGATTCAACGGGATATTCCAAATAATCTGTTGTAGGTTCCAAATAACAAGTATCTTCTTCTTGCTTTGAGGAGTGACATGCACAGAGCACTAACAAGCAAAACAAAAATATAAAATGTGTTTTCATTCGTAATGATATTTCAATCAAATAAAACTATCTAACCAAACATACCAAAGTTGTCTAAAACAATTTGACAACCCCATATAATGAGTATATAAAAAGAGCCATATCAAACTTATTCTAATAAAGATATGACTCTTTTTTACCGAAAATAAAGACTAACTATCTTAGAATAAAAGTTACTTCTTTCTGAAATTTAAGTCCTTACACTCTGAGTCCAACTATCCATGACTTCCACAAGGACATCCTTCATAAATACCATATGGATTGCATATTGTATATCGAGTAACCCACCAACAATTACCATCAGTCCATTCTTCATCCGCCAATGCTTCAACATTTTCCATTGCCAAATCAGACAATTCAACTTCTTTCTGTGAATTATAAGCAGTATAACCAGCTACTGCGATAAATGCGGCGACAAAAGCCGACTTTATAATTAACTTTCTCATTTTGCTCTATTTTAAAATAATTATTTTTTATACGTTCTTGTTACTGCGAAGCAGCAAATCCCCGATTTGCCCATCTTCTAAAAATCCTCTATCTTTGTATCGGTTACACCTCCTTTCGATAAGGGAATTAAAGGTTTAACATGGAGTGGAAATAAGGAATCTCACCCGTTAGCCAAAACAGTTAATGATTCCGGATTCCACTCTTTTTACATCACACTAAACGCAACATAACATTTTTAATGTACAGAGCGTTCTGTTACCCAAAGCGCTTTAACCGGTGCATAAGGACAAGGTACACTGCCAGTGCCATAACAAAAGCCATTTCCTGTTTCCCCTCCAGCCAAAGCTTCTACATTCTCAATCATCAAACTACTCATTCCGTCTGAATCATCTTTTTGATTCAGTCCGACAACTATTGTCCCTAAGGCAACAGCAAACATAATCAACATTTTCTTATACATAATACTTCGTTATTTTTCGCTGTAATTTTAAAGAGATTAGTCATAAAAAGCAAATGTCAGATGTAAATTCACACTTAAATTTTTATTTAACTCCATCATAAATACTTGTAGAAGAAATAAAAAAATAGTCCAACTCATTGTAAATTATTCCTTTTAGTGTATCTTTGCCTCACAATCATAAAATCCCAATACAATATAAAGCATAAACACAATGAGAACAAGATTTTTTACACTTCTGGCAGCTTTAGGTTGTATGATTGCTACAATTGTTATCGAGGGAATCCCCTCGATAAACAAAAAAATCGAGATTTGTTTGGAGAAGGCTGTTATAGAAGAATACAACCAACGTCTTTATAGCTTGAACAAGGTACAAAACACTCCAGAAAATCCCAATCGAAAAGTAAAAGAATACAACTATTATACAGAAGAAGGAAAGAAAGCACATGTATTTGCCGACAGCATACCGGTAGCAACGGCTGACAGACTGGTGAACCAATATGTCATGGGAAAATATTGCCCACTCAACCCTACCCAACTGAATCATATTTTCAAAGAACGATTGACAGAAGAAGGCATCAAAGGAGAAACCGGGATTTATTACAAGGGAAATAAAGGAGCAACCGCTTCAGACAATCCGGAGAAACCGCCTCACTTTACTTACACGACAAAAGATTTGTCCATAGACCACTTAAACACATATTCCGTACAAGCATGGACAAGCTATAGCCTGATAACCGTAATCAAGCAAACCAACCTATTCTTATTATGCATGGCTTTCTTGTTTCCTATATTATCAGTAGGTTGTTTCCGCCGATTTGCAAAAAAGAAACAACCCAAGCTAATCGAAACAGATACCAATGAAAACCAGCCTACAGATGCATCACGCCCTTTCAGCGAAATAGAACTTGATTTCCGCAATAACCAAATTATCATCTATGGACAATCCTACCATCTCGCCCCAAAAAGTATGGAAGTACTCAACCTGTTTCTCACAGCTCCGAACAACATGCTTACATGTGACGATATCAGAAAGTCTCTTTGGGAAAAAAGCAGCCTCGAATCCGGAAAAAGAAACGTATATACCCATATTACGAACATTCGCAACATAATTAAACAAGCAGGTCCATACTATATAGCCACAGAAAAGGAAAAATATGTTCTTGTTTATACTGACCAGTCAACCAATCTTAGTACACTGCCAATCAACCAGCCATCATAAGATTCAGTCCTTTAGTTTTCAATTCATTTATTTACTCCGCTGCTCCCATAACTGTAATGCGGAGCCGGGAAGCGGCGATATTGCAATAAACATCCGCCGTCTTGCGGAAATGCCCCGGATGCTCGGCTTCATAAATAATCCTAATGGAAGTCTCACCACCCACAGCAACGGGACGCTTGTCATACTCCACACGCGTACAGCCACATGAAGTGGTTATGTCATGAATGACCAGTGGACGGTTGCCCGTATTGCGGAGAACCACCTCCTGCGACTGAACTTCCAACGCGGAAGCTGGAGCTTGCAACTGGCACACCCCAATGAGTCGATATAAGTCAGCACCTTATAGGGAGAGTTTCCCGAAGGGCAGGAAACTGTATCACGCCCTTGAATGGTGAAGACTGAGCGGTCGGGGAAAACGATTTCCTTGCCGTCCCACTCTTTCACCAAGCGTGATATGCGTTCTTTTTCAGATTCTTGGCAGGAGAACAAAACTCCGGCAAGAAACAACAGACTGCAAATTTTATTGAACATATTCATAGTTTTTATATTAATCCATCCAAATCTAAGTATGCAAACTGAATTTCATTGTCTAAATTCAAGATAATTCTGTTATTATCTTCATCATAACAGAAAGAAAGAATCGGATACTTTAAGTCAAGCGTAGATAAATGATTACCTTCCAAATCAAATATTAATAGTTTTTCAGGATAATTCGCCTTCAGACCGCTTTTAGTTTCAACCAAACGCCTTCCTCCTAAATAATTAGCGACTATTTTATTTCCACAAAAGATAACAGTTCCTTCAAAATAGCCATTTTCATTTGAATTTCGGTCATTCCACTTTGCACCATATAAATTATATTTTAAATTACCATCCAAACTGCAAAGACTGATTAAATCATGATACCAATACGTTTCCACATAAACCCCGTATTTAGCAGAAGAAGCAAAACTAACCCTCTTTCTTCTTATTTGAGGATGACCTGTATAATTCATAAAATCCACTTTTCCTGTTTTCATATTCCATTTCGCTGCTACCGGTTTATAATCCCCGTTCTCCAAACGTTTAATAAACAAAGAAAAAGATAAGGTATCATTTAAATACTGAAAATTACTAGGGAATTCTGATTCTTTCATTACAGCTTTTTCTTTTGGCTTATAAAATGGATTATTCAAAACACTATCCATAGAAAAAGAAAGAATCTTTTGACGTCCATAATCTATCACATAAAAAGCATTTTCCTTAGGATTAGATACAATCTTTCCCATATTGGTTATTTCCCCAGGCCCCACTCCTCGTTCTCCAATACTGGTTATATAGGAAAATGTATTTTTATCAAATATATGAATTAACTGATCTGGAGACATATAGTCGCTTATAATTGATAGTAAATTAATCGCAAAACCACAAGTAAATAAACAAATTAATTATCTGATTTTTAATGTTTTAACTATTAGGTTTTCTAGAATCAAAACCACATCCTTCCAGTCAATCCGATAAACAGTTTCTGATCCATTCCGCTCAACTTTCATGAACTGATAACCGGCAACGAACTTCTTTTCGAACAGACTGTATGAACGGTTATCGAATGAAAACATACGGACTATCTTTCGATTTCGTGACATGACTATAAAGACATCTCCATCTCTGGGCTCCCGATGAAGCCGCTCACGAATGATAGACAACACACGGCTGTGTTTACAACGCATATCGGTAAAGTCACGGACATAATAAAAATGATTGAGACCGGTAACACTCAGCATAAGCCCTCCAGTTTCTCTACCAAAGTTTTCAGCTCATGGTAGTTTAGATTCCGCTGCCGGATGTGCATCCCGTTGGTCATACGAATATCAATCAAAATCCGTACCGGATTGCCAGTACGCCTTTCTGATACAGACCGAGATTGGGGGCATGACTTGGTGCTTTCCTCGCTATCGGCTGCCGGAAGACCGTCTATCTGGACTTCAACTACTTTTTTACGTGTATCCTTGTACCACTTCTGAAAGATGTTATAAGGAACTTTGTTCTTGACACAAAAAGACCGGAGAGATTCTCCATGAGGCAAGGCCTCGGTCTGGTACTGAAAGTAAAACCTTTCAAGATTTTCACTGCTATACATAAATTCTAAAAGTTTTGTTTGCAGCGAAGATAGAACTTTCAATTAATAGCCAATTTTTGACTGCTTACCTTGCAATTAAGTATATTTGTTTAAAATAATTTAAACGCAAATTTCCCTATTATATTGCTTTCGGGTATACATCCCCATATGCGAGAATCTTCAGAAACTTTCAAATTATCTCCTAAGACTAAAAAGCAATCCATCAAAGCAATATAGCAAGAATCCTTAGAGCTATATTTAAAAGCTTTATTCTGTGTAATAAAACGCTGCTCACTAGGTGTTAAACTGTTTTTTTTAACAATCATACCTTGGTAAGGAACGATATCAAAGGGTGTAAGCCATGGTGATATAGTTTTTCCTATGTATTTTTTTATAGAATCCCTAGGTAATGCGACACAGCGTTTTATTGCAAATTCACTAGGGTGCTGGGGGATATTAAAAGCGATTATATCTCCTCTCTTCATAGAAAAGAATTTTGTTTTCTTTTCCCAGTTTTTTAGTTGTGTTTCCTTCAATATTGAATCTGTATAATTTCTATCCACACAATAATTTGCAATAATACCCAACCAAGGAATTTCGTATATGCTTTTAGGCTTTCGAATGCCATAATATGATTTTAGTATGGCAACATGGCTTCCATCTTCTAATGTAGGAGACATCGAATTACCAGAGATTCGAAAAACATCTATAACAAATAGCTTTGTCAAAATGTTCAATAGAATAAACAAAAAGAATGCCACTGCAAAGATTTTATTTTTCCTTGAAATACCTAAGTAAAACTTTTTCATATAATTTTGCCAAATCTGGATTGTGCATAGGATTACCTATTAACTTTATCATGTTATTTTGATTAACCAAAACAGCTTGAAATCTATCATCAAATAAGTTGTTTTTAATGATAAACTCTTCGTTCTTATCATAAGCCCAAGATTTATCCCATTCTTTTTCAACTCTTTCATCAATATTTCTATCCACTCCACTTACATATGCCATTATTGGCACCCTAATTTTATACTTTGAAAACATGCTTTCACAAAACTCATTCCAAAAGGCGAATTTTATTCGACATACACTACAATCCATGTCAACCGAAAATAGTATTTTAACATTTTGAGAAATAACACTATCATTTTTCTCAAACTTTACACTATCTGGATATACAATTGAAGTATTTAAATGTTTCTTTATATATTCGGAAGAATATTTTTCCCATTCAGGGTTGGATATAGGACTTTCTTTGTTGAGATAGACTATGCAAAATATTATAAAGAACAAAGCTAAAATTATTAGGTATATTTTTCTATAAGCCATATTTAACAATAGTATAACCTTTGTCTGCCGAAGAATTTAACGCATAAAGATATTTATCATCAGGAGTTACCGCTATTTGATAAGCATCTTCATCTAATTCCATTTCTGTTATTAAGTTCAAATTCCAGTCAAAGCACCTGACATGGGTAGAACGATCTAATCCTTTCTCGCAATCTCTTTTCCTTTTCCCTTTATATAAAGCATAAAAATACTTGTCGGAAGCTGTTACAGTAATGTAGTGAGACATTGATTTTCCTGTGTACGCTCCTTGGGATGATTGTTCATTATATTGTATGACATAAATATCATTTGGGTAAGCTTTTTTTTGATAACGCACGGATATCGAATCTTCACTAATTACCGAGGCAACCCCAACCATATCAGCTCCATAATATACTACAGCCAAGTGTTTTCCATCCGGAGAAACAGAACTATACGATTGATACAACATAATGTTAGCCCAATTGTCAAGATTTTCATTTACCAAGTCTTTGTCAGGATATTTTTCTAAATGTCTGAAGTCTGTTAAATCCGGATTGAAATAAGTCAGCATACCATTGGGGGTTACACCGGCACTCATGATTTTACCATTAGCCAAATAACGGCACCAATCTCCGATTTGTACCCCTTTTTCATCTTTTAAGCCATATTGAAAGATCGTTTCAATGGTAGGTGCAGAATCTTTATAATCTTTTACTTTATACATTAATTTCCGGAAAGGGTCGGAAAGATAGATACTGGAATCGGAAGCAGAATACTGCACTCCCATCAAATGCAATGCTTCTTTTGGTCCTTCCCCATGCAATAAAAACTGATTTACCATTGTCTTGGTCTGGGCATCATAGACATCAATGATTGTATCACTTTTAGTGTTGGCAACAAGCAACAACTCGTTTGTGGCAGCCAAAAAAAAAGGAGTATGTAAATCTGAATCGGAAAGACAAAGTTCAGGTGACAATTTTTTGATGTTCTTGTCCTTGTCGTGATAACAGGAACACAATGCCCCTCCTATAACAAATGCTAATATAGGTAAATAAAAAAATCTCATCGTATTTTTATATGAATGTATAGCATGACAAACCATTAGTGAAAAATCTTAAATAAGATTTTAGGAAACTGGTTTTCAATTATCCTGTCTCTTATCTAATATAGATTCTGATGTAAATATATTAAGAGCAAGTATCTATTGAATATATTTTATAAAAACATATTCAATAGATACTTGCCTTTTACATACAACAATTTAGTTAATATGTACTAATTTCCCTGTTCCGCTACCAACTCCGTTAATTGTACATGGATTTTGGTTGCTTGCATCACATTCTGTTTCACTTGCGGACAATCCAACCATCTCAATGTTTTCCAAAGTTAAATCTTCACTCTCAACAGGAGTCTTAACACCAACAAAGAGATTAACAACAATAATTCCAATAGCAGTAAATGCTAATAAAACTTTTTTCTTCATAGTTTTAAATATAATTTAAACGATTCTTTAAGTAATTCAAAAATAGAGGTTTTATCTTGGTTAAACAAATTTCAATAGTTAAAAAAAAACTAATCGGAAATAAACTCCGGCACCAGAGAAAAGAGATATTATAGTCAAAAAGAAATGGTTTGCGAATTGCACAAACGGAATTTGAGAGTTAGAAGTGACTCCAACTCCTCTTTATAGTCCCCGATATTTTCGAAGAATCGGTTGATTGCTTGCCTGAATTTTTCTTTTGTCCGATAAAAACCGGTATTGATAACCTTCTTGCGGAGAAACTTCCAAAGACGTTCTATCAAGTTGAGATTCGGCGAGTATGGCGGCAGGAATATCTGCCTGATTCTCGTCCCTTCTACCCATTTCTTGAGTTCTTTACTAAAGTTTCTGATTTAGATTTCATGCCGTTAGAGCGTATGCTCTGATAGTTGCCAACCTCTTGTTGCTATTGATAACCTGGAATATCAACACTTCGGAATCAGCCTCGATGAGTTCTGCTACAACAGCTACTACCTCTATTATAATCGCCCATATTTTTTCTACCACCGTCAATTCGTGTACTCCCAGATACATGTCTTCAAACAAGCCTCCGATGGTATCATAGTCAAGCGTTCTTTTTATGGCAGACAACATATTGTAGCGTATCATAACCAATGACACATGTGCAATATGCGCGGAAAAGTCTCGTGAAGAGCAGTCCGCCAGTCCCAGTATACGTTTGCTGTCGGAGAAGAATACCTCAATGCTCCAACGCATGGCATAAATCTCATAGGCACGCATGAAATCAAGACTCAGATCCGTAGTAAGAAGCAATTTCCATGCTTCCTTTTTGCCACGTTTACAGAAGAAGAGTTTTACGGCACGCTTTCCAAGGACGACTTGAGTTTCAGCATAATGACAACGATATCGTCGGCTACGTTTCACCTCTTTGGCACTCTTGAGCTTGGTGAGGATGGCTTTGGCGGACAGTTTACCCCGATTCTCCGTTGCATACATGGTATTGCCCATTCTTGCCATACCGAGGAAATGGAACTTCTTGTGGCAACGGCATACGAAATCAACGAGTTCGGTACATGTGAACCAGCTGTCTATCAGCAAGTAATCAAAAGGTATCTTGTTTTGTATCGCATCTTTCACCATTTCCAGCAGCTTGATCCCCTTGCCCATGAAATACTCGTTCTTACGTTTGGAGATATGGGAATCCTTGTCACGTTGACGTTCATAACGGGCATTCCTTTGTGCTGAAGTCAGTCCCTGCTCCTTGCCCTCAATCTTGCCCATCTCCCCGTGGAGTGAAGAATCAAGCATGAACTGTGTCCGGCCGTCGCTCCAGCACAGCATAAGTGCCTTGTAGCCGAGGATACACTTTTGATGTACATGGGAAAATATCTTGCCGATGGATTCCATGTGCATGCCTGTCTTGGGAAGATCCGTATCATCAGCTATCAGGACCTTTGGCAATCTGCTCTTTTTGTGGTCATCGCGGATAACCACCCGCTTGACAAGCCGGTTGGTGATGCGGTATATAACCTTGCGCCAGTTGATGTTGTCTTGCGACAGATAGGAGTAGAACATGTCCTTCTTCCCGCCAAACATGCGGCACAGCGCAGAACCGGCATAGTGGGAATACCCCTTGATGGCAAAGAAAGGGAACAACACCAATATCTGAAATACCTGCAGGTTAGTCAACCGGCAGTTCTCGCGCTTCATGCCGCCAAGGCTGCGGCAATCCAAATTGATGTCTTCAAGCAGACAGGTGAATGCATTCATAACCACACTGCGACGTTTTTCGTTGAAAAAACTGCGAATATCTGACGGAATATTTGTAAATTTGCTCATGGCTTTGAGATTTGAGTATTCTTTTTTACACATCTAATTTACTCATTTTCCGTGATATAAGGAAATTCTCAAAGCCTTTTTTGTGCAAATTCACTCCTTAACACCTAAATCCGAAACTTGAGTAAATAACATTCCTTTATTATGAATACGGGTTATTTCACCCACTAATACGCTGTCTACATGGGGTAATTTCACCAATGAGGCAGAAAAGTAATCGGACAGACATACTTCATCGGAAGCATTGTTTACTTTTACCTCAACAGAGCGGAGGTTTTGAGGAACATCCGTTGAACGGTAACAAGCTCCCAATAACAGCAAAGCAAAAAAGAGCAACACATTTCTAAACAAATTCATAATATTATTAATGCGAATCAGCAGTTGAAAACATCTTCTGATTCTTGATTTAAAAGTTTGTAATTCAGTTAATTATCTCATTATTTTATTTTGTAATCTCCTTGAAAATCAGTAAATTAGAAGAATAAAACCACTCATTTTTCTAATTATGATTCCCAAGGAGAAAAAGTTAATACTAATAGGTTTGTATATGTATATCTGTGATGTCCATAAGTCTTCTCTGCGTTTCCACTGCCAGAGATTCAGTAACAATTCCAATCCCGAGTTTACGGATGAGGAGGTTCTTACCATCTATCTGTTCTGCGGGTACTGCCAGAGATACTTCAACATCAAGGAGATACATACCTTCGCTAAGGAGTATCTGTCATCATGGTTTCCAAAATTGCCGTCTTATCAAACGTTCTGCGTACGCCTAAATATGCTTTCAGAAACATTTAAGGTGCTGGTGGAAACCATGATACAATCATTCAAGCCCAAGGATTGCGACTCCATTATATCCATTGTCGATTCTATGCCGATAGTGACCTGTAAAGGGAAAAACCGAGAGGGGAAAGTAGCTACGGAGATAACATCAAAAGGGTATTGCTCCACTAAGAACATGTACTACTATGGCATGAAACTGCATATGGTAGGACAGCGTAGGGAGGGAACCTTACCTTTTCCGGAAATGATAACTCTGACACCGGCTTCGGACAACGACCTGACCGTATTCAAAAGCGAATGCGTGCCATACCTATCCGGAAAGACGGTGCTTGCAGACAAGATTTACAGCGATTTCTCTTTCTTTAATGAGAGCAATCCGGTTAAAGTGCTTACTCCGCATAAAGAGATTAAAGGGGAACCGGAAGTTCTCAAACAGAGGGAGAAAGCTGCAAGAGACCTTTTCTCGCAAGCCGTTTCAAAAGTCAGACAACCTATCGAATCCTTTTTCAACTGGCTGAATGAAAAAACAGAAATTCAAAGAGCATCTAAAGTAAGAGCTACCAAAGGGCTGTTGGTACATACCTTTGGAAAGTTGGCTATTGCTCTACTTACATTTGTTAATTTTTAATTTTTGAATCAGAAAGCCAACTGCTGATTCGCATTATTAATTTAACTACGGATGGAAGAACCGCCCGTAGTAGTTTACTATAATTATCAAGTTTTATCAGCAACCGGAACAAGGAGCAGCACCACAAGTTCGTGAACTACCGGGGCAACAACAAAAACGGGTCCCTCCTGAATTTCCATATAACGTACCTGTTCCAGTATTTTCTTTAAAGGCCAGTGCTTCCACATTCTCCATTGGCAGTTCCGACAATTCCATATCATGCTGTGAGTGATAACCGGCATAGTCTGCTACTGCAATACATGAGGCTACGAAAGCCGACTTTATAATTGTTTTTTTCATCTTGAAACTGTTTTTTTTAATTAATGACTGTAATTACTAAAACACTGCGCAGCGACAAATCTCCGATTTACACATCTTCTTAAATAAGATTTTCTTCTATCTTTTCTACCTCCTTTTTATTGTTTCACACCCACAAATGTACTCCGTTCTGTCTGAAATCAATAGAAAAATCGTCCAAAAAACTATCATTATAATCCAAGCACAAAAAATTAAGAAATAATTTAGGTTTACAAGAACAAATGCCTGCATGAAAACTCACTCATCGCCAGATACAAATGCGATTGAAAGCTCTTCGCTATCTGTCAGCCCGACAAGCCTGCCGTCCGAAGCCACCGTTATCAAAGACAATTCCACATCCGGAATATATCTGTTCAGCAAATTGCCTTTCCAGTCATAACGCCAAATTTCTTTCTTCCTTTTCAGCGATGACTCTAATGAGTTATTGTCGAACAACACATAAACATACTCATCCGAAACAGCATCGGAGGAGGTTCACACGTTATCTAAGATGTTTTTGGCACTTGGGGACGCTTCAGAGGGCTTTGATGACATGCTGGGAGAAATCTATATGGAATACGTGAGTCGTGGGCAGCATGGTCAGTATTTTACTCCAATGAATATTTCTGATATGATGGCTTTATGCAGTGGGGCTTCCGGTAGTGAGATTCCAGAAAGTGTTGTCGCGCATGTGAACCCGGTACAGCTTTCTTTGTTTGATTTTTGATGAAACAGGCAGATTTTCTGCCTGTTTTCTTAATGATTGGTTATTCTCGTTTTTCCCTTTTGAATTTCTTTAGCAAGAGTTTAATGTAGTAGTCCAATATCATCATGCCCCCCATAGCTGGATAAAGGATTATCAGTGAAATTAGGAAAAATTGAAATGTGTGATGTATTGGGAATTTGGTGAAACAGAATGTAAAGCTGATTAGTACACCTAATAGGATAGGCGGTAAATGTTTTCCTTTTTCGGCTCTGAATAGAACAAATGATAAAGGCATAGCGATAGCTGTATATATAGTGGATGCCGATTTGACAAGCTTATAAAATCATAGAAAAACATATAGAATCCTATAATTTA